>PVBE011350817.1_pt1 | contig 68662 bp, 65 predicted proteins | sample 1631181 | NCBI WGS metagenome assembly PVBE01 (sample SAMN08397723, study PRJNA350692) | Marine metagenome, whole genome shotgun sequencing project. | isolation source: water | place: Pacific Ocean | collected 2012-04
AAGTTTCAATGATAAAGTCTTCTGTTGTCATGGCATTACTCCTAATATATTATTTGATTAGTCACTTATAATATTTAGAAGTTTATGCTATGACATATAATTTCAAAGAACATCAACTAAAAAAAGTTGAACACTGCGTTATTATATAGTAAAATTATATCGAAATCATTCACTCCCACAATTTCTTAAGGTTTTACGTTGATTTATATCTCAGAATGCTGATAATATGTTCTATATTAATTTACGAGATATAGAATAAATATTTTTTAATAAAGATTTTAATGTAGGCCTGGCTTTTATAATCTTTAGCTTTTAATTTACATTTATTATTTGCTGTAATTATTAGCCATATTCACAAAAGGAGGTATTGTTATGTCAATTGAAGGATTAAGAATAATAGGTGAGTCAATAAATGATTCTGTACCCTCCACTAATAAACTATATAAAAACAATGATATTGAGGGGATAAAAGAACTTGCTCGTTTACAGAGTGATAAAGGGGCTGCATATATAGATGTAAATGTAGGAAGTAGATCTCCGGGTTTTATGTCTGATATTGTTAAAGAAGTACAAAGTGTTACTTCTAAACCTTTGGCTATTGATTCACCTGATTTTGATACAGTTAAAGCTGGGCTTGAAGCTTACAGTATCGAAAAAGCAAATGGCAAAATACCTATTCTAAACTCCATTTCACCATTAAGGATGGAAATGTTTGAATTCCTTAAATCATATAAATTTATTCCAATTCTGATGATATCAGAAAGAGAAATAAATGGTGAATCAAATCCCAATCATACTGTTGAAGAAACATATGATACTGCAAAATTTATGTATCAGAGATTAAATAAATATTGTGATATTGTTAATGATGAAATTATCTTTGATGTCGGCATTGCTCCAATTGCCAGTGATACACAGGGACAAACTAAAAGAACTATAGAGTCCATCAAAAAAATAAATTCAGACCAACGATTTAACGGTGTACATATGTCTCTTGGACTAAGTAATTTTACTGTAATGCTGCCTCCTAAATGTGCAGATGGATCTCCTGTAAAAAGTTCTCTGGAAAGTGCATTTCTAACTATGACAGTCAATAATGGTCTGGATATGGTAATAGGTTCTGTAAAAAGGAATTATAGAATATTGAATGAGGATCATCCTGCAATGAAATGTTTGACAGACGTGCTTACTCTTGACGGTTTTGATATAATAATGAGAGTGCAGTCATTTTATGCATAAAAAATCATTTATTTTTTCTTATCTTTTCTATGTTCAATGAGGTCGCTGATATTTTGCAGTTTGCGCTTCGATTCCGAATCTTCGGAGGAGCCATCTGCATTTTCAGGGAGGAATTCTTTAATTGAATCCCCCAGACATTGTTCTGCAAACTTACAATGAGATGCACAGCCGAAATTTATTTTCGGATTTAACACAAGAAAACCACATTCAGGACATCTCCTTTTTATGTCATCCTTAAAAAATTCAATCGCTTTATTACATTCCGGGCAGTTTACTTCATAAATTGAATCAAATTTCCAATAAATAGAATTTTGTCCCGGACATTTCATTTTTATTACTCTCTCAATATTCTTTAGATAGTTGTTGCAATTCTTTATAAGAAAAAACAGGTCCGTCTTTACAGATATATTTGCTTCCAATATTACATCTGCCGCATTTACCTATTCCGCATTTCATCTTCATCTCAAGTGATGTAATTATCCTGTCGGCAGTAAAACCTCTGTCAAAAAGTACTGGAAGACAGGTTTTTATCATTATAGGAGGACCACAGATTACTGCAATAGTGTTTTCTTCTGATATGGATAAACTCTTTAGCACATCAGCAGCATAGCCGACTTCTCCATGCCAGTTTTCAGAAGGAGTATCAATCGCCTGAATAACTTCAACATTATTTGAATTATTCCATTCTATCAGATCTTTTTTATAAAGAAATTCACTCGGATTGCGTGCGGCAACAAACATAGTCAGTTTACCGAATCTGTTTCTGTTTTCATCGTGCAATATGTAATTAGCTAAAGATCTCAAAGTTGTTAAAGCAAAACCGCCACCTACAACAAAGATATTTTTAGATTCAAATTTATCTATAGGATAAGCATTTCCGAATGGGCCGCGTAAACCAATTTCAGACCCTACCTGAAGATCATGAAGTGCTCTTGTTAAAATACCGTTTGGATATCTTTTTACTGTAAATTGAATAATATTTTTTTTCATCGGGGAGGATGCTATACCGAAGGGGGCTTCACCTATACCATTAATGTAAATCATTGCAAATTGACCGGGAGAAAATTCAAAATCCTTGGCATCTTCAGGTCTAGTAAAAGAAAAATCAAAGGTTTTAAGGTCTCTCGTATCATTTTCTATTGAGATATTTTTCAAAATAACAGGAACAGGTAAATACGGGTTTTTCATTTGATACTCCTATGGAACTACTTAGGTTAACTACATCTCTTAATAACTTTTTTAATATTCAAACCACCTGGACATGATCTTAGACATCGGCCGCAGCCGACACATGAAAATTTACCGTAGTTTTTGTAAAAATAATTAAACTTATGCATAATCCTCTGCCGCATTCTTTCTCTGCCACTTGGTCTGGGAGTATGACCTGACGCTTCAAGAGTAAAACTGGGATTCATGCAAGAATCCCAAATTCTAACACGTTTTCCATTCTTATCAGTCTGTTCATCAATAATATCAAAACAGTGACATGTCGGGCATGAAAATGTACAGATTCCACATCCCATGCAAGGCTGATGTATTTCATCCCATATGTCATCATTAAAGAGCTCTTCTAATCTATCAGATAAACCGTCAAGGTTAAATTTTTCCTTAATCCTGCTTTCAGCTTTTTCTGCAAGTTTTTGAATGTTGAACTCTTCTTCCTTTGTTGCGTCAATTAATCCCGGTATCTTATCAATAAGTTCTTTACCTTTTTCAGAAGCAGGATCGAAAATATATTTATCTTCTGAATCTATTACCAGAACGTCTGAACTGTTTTTATGGAAAGGTCCAATATCAAATGAGGTACAGAAACAACTGTTCTGCGGTCTGTTGCACGCTAGAGAGAAAATAACTGTATTTTTTCTTTTTGAAACATAGTAGGGATCCTTATAATCTTCTCCATCAAATATAATGTCTAACAGCTTAATGCTTTCTGTATCACATGGTCTTAATCCAAAGATAACTCTCTGTTTTTTGAAATCCAAATCAGGTGGCAGTATTTTCCCATCCTCTGTGTATGCAAAAAGATCTTCAGACTGTGGGAAAAATAGTTTTTTTGGGGCATCATTGGAATTATAGAAATCAAGGGTTACTTCATTGACATTATTAATATGGCTGAAATTAATAATATGATTATCTCCTTTTACGGGGGCAATAAGTTCATTATTTTCAGCTAGATAGCAGAGAATATCAATGATCTTGTTTTTTTCTATTGTTTTCATACTATAAACTCCTGTGGATCGTTTTCATCAAAAGAGGTCAAAGGCGTCGCTTCTCCAATTTCAAGGCCGGCTTCAGATCCGAATAACTCCTTAATGTCCTTTTCGATTTTCTTTGTCAGCATTCTTAGTTTTATATTTTGAGGACAGGCTCTTTCACAGGCGGCACAGTCAACACAGCGGCCAGTAGTATGAAGTGCTCTAAGCAAATGGAAGGAGATCGTATCGGAAATTTCAGTACCTTTGCCGAACCAGGCTGGAAAATTCTGATCAACAAAACAAGATTTGCAATAGCATAATGGACATGCCTGACGACAAGCATAGCAGCGGTTGCACTTTGACAGTTCTTTTTTGAAGTATTCCCATCTTTCCTGTGCTGTCTTGTTTTCAAGCTCCTTTATCTCTGCATATTCGTCTCCAGATTCAATTTCAACTGCTTTATTTCCAATAAAAATATCAAATAAAACAGGATTTCTCTGCTGGCATTCCAAACAGCTCTTATGAATAAAATCACTGATTTTTAGGTCTTTGATGAAATCATCACATTTGATTTTTATAATATTATCGCCTATTTCAGCTTCATTGATTTCTTCATTATCAAGATAATTATGTATTTTCTGCCTATCAATTACTCCATTGCATGGCATACCGATAATTATGATCTTATCACGTTTAATTTGTTTTTCATTTATCAGAACAATGATAGACTTTACATCACAGCTCTTTGCTATAACTGCAGTTTTTTCTGCCCTTTTGACTAGGTATTTTGTTAAGTTATTTTCACATAGAGGATTCCATACAAGCCTGCCTACATCTTCAGGTTTACTTATAAAACAAGGTACCATCCGCAGCGGCATATCATCTTTTTCATAGCCGATAACAGTATCGACTTCCTTCTTTTCCAGCAGTGCTCTTGCTGTTTCTCTGAGTTTTGTCTCTAAGTCCATTATTCTTCTCAATTTTATTTGTTATACACCGTTTAATCATGCATTTCAGAAGTTGTTGATTAAGGCTTCACAAGTATTGTCGCCGGCCCCAGCCTACGAACTTCTTCAGTTATTTTCTTAACAGTTTCTGCGAAGATCTCACCTTCACCTGCTGATATCCATGAAAAGTGGACACGCCCTTTTTCTATACCAATGTAATCAAGAAGGCTGTCTAACACAGCAAATCTTCGTCTGGCATAATAATTACCGGTAAGATAATGACAGTCTCCTGGATGGCATCCGGATACAAACACACCATCCCAACCTTCCTGAAGTGCTTTTATTATGTAGACAGGATTGATTCTACCGGAGCATGGAACTTTTATAATACGTATGTTAGGTGGGTACTGCAGGCGGCTGACGCCTGCTAAATCAGCTCCGGCATAAGAACACCAACTGCACAAAAAAGCCAGTATTTTAGGTTCCCAGTTTTTATTTTTCTCATCCATAATTTATTTAGCCTTTATCATACGAATTATTTGGTCATCCGTTATAGTTCCTATATTAATTGATCCTGATCGGCAAATAGCAGAACATGTTCCGCAACCTTTGCAAAGGGCAGGATTTACATGGGATATTTCTTCTTTAGTTCTTTCATCTACGACTAGCTCTATTGCCTTATAAGCACAGACTTCGGTACATGCTCCGCACGCACTGCAGCGGGTTGTATCAACTCTGGCAATTTTTGCTTCACCCTGGTATTTATTTTTTGAAATAATTGAACATGCTTTGGCTGCAGCGGCTTTTGCCTGTGCTATTGTTTCTGGTATTGACTTAGGACTGTGTGCCAGACCTGCAACAAAAACACCTTCAGTCGCAAATTCAACAGGACGAAGCTTGACATGGGCTTCAAGGAAAAACCCATCTTCATTCATTGGAACTTTTAACATTTTAGCCAGATCTCTATTGTGCTGATCAGCATCGATTCTGCTGCTTAAAACAACTATGTCAGGATGAATTATCAAATCACAGTCGAGAATCGGTTCGTGTATTGTTATACTTAAATCTTTTCCGTTATTAAGTACAGGTTTTTCTTCTCGTTCGTATCTTGAGAAAATAATTCCTTTGTCTCTAGCTGTCTGAAAATATTTTTCACTAAATCCATAAGTTCTCATATCACGATAAAGTACATAAACTTTGGTGTCAGGTGATAACTTTTTAATTTCTAATGCATTTTTTACAGCAGTGGTGCAGCATACACGACTGCAGTACATATGGCCTTCTTCCCGTGAACCGACACATTGGATCATAACAACTGTGTCGAGATTTTTGATTTTCGTTTTTGCGGATTTAGAAAGTCTTTCTTCAAGTTCTAATTGTGTCAGGACACGATCATCTTTGCCATAGAGATATTCAACAGGTTTACTTTCGGTTCCGCCTGTAGCTACGATGGTCGCACCGTGTGGGATTTTTACTTCTTTATTACCATAATCAACAGTACTTTCAAAGTTTCCAATAAATCCATCAATATTATTAATATTGGCATTTGTATAAATATCTATCAGTTTGTGATTACGAAGTTTTTCTTCAAGCCGGTCCAAGTAAGTTTGTACATTGTGTTCATCAAATATATAATGCAGGTTATTCAGGTTTCCTCCTAGTTGCTTTTTACGCTCTATTAATGAAACTTTAAATTCCTGTTCGGCTAAAGATAATGCTGCAGTCATTCCGGCCAGACCGCCACCAATAACTAATGCTGACTGTGTTACATCCAGGCTCTCTGCCTGCAAAGGTTCAATAACCATAGTTTTTGCAATCCCCATAGCCACCAGTGATTTTGCTTTCCAGGTTGCCAATTCGGGTTCCTTCATATGTACCCATGAACATTGGTCACGTATATTAGCCATTTCAAATAAATATGGATTAAGTCCAGCTTCCTTAAGTGTTTGTTGAAATAACTGTTCATGTGTACGCGGGGAACATGAGGCTACAAAAATACGATTTAATTTATATTCTTCAATAATTGCCTTAATGTGTTCCTGTGAATCCTGAGAACAGGTATATAAATTATCTTCAACATAAACTACATGTTTTAAACTTTTTGTAAATTCAACAACACTTGGTACATCTACAACTCCGCCAATATTAATTCCGCAATGACATATAAAAGCACCGATTCGGGGTATTTGATTGCTTGTATCAATTTCAGAAGGAAATACCTGTTTTTTTGTCAATGTATTTCTAGCCTCAGATAGAAGCTGTGAGGCTTCACAGGCTGTTGCACTTGCCTGTACTACAGTTTCAGGAATATCTTTCGGACCTGATGCAACACCTCCTACAAAAACACCCGGTCTGGAGGTGCGAAGCGGATTTAAAGGTTCATTCCAAATGAATCCGTTTGGTTCAAGTTTTATTCCTAGTTTTTTAGCTAAAGCTCTTGTATCAGCATTAGGTTCGAGACCTGCAGACAGTACTACCATGTCAAAGTCATCAGTTGTAATGGTTTTTCTTTGAGTAGAATATTTGACCGTTAGACTACCGTCTACTTTTTTGTCAATATTACTAACACGTGCACGAACAAAGTTAACGCCGTATTCAGTATTGGCACGTTCATAATATTTATCAAAATCTTTACCGAATGCCCTCATATCCATAAAGAACACAGTAACGTCAAGGTCTTTAATATGTTCTTTTGCTATAACAGCTTCTTTTATTGCATACATGCAGCAAACAGAAGAACAGTAGTTGTTGCGACATGAAATATCACGTGATCCAACACATTGTAAAAATGCAATTTTTTTTGGTTTTTTACCATCAGACGGCCTTTGTACATGTCCTGCAAACGGGCCAGATGCAGAAAGAATTCTTTCAAACTGGATACTACTTAGGACATCTTCAAATCTGCTGTATCCATAGTCATATTTAAGCTCGCTAAGAAATTCTTCAAATCCGGAAGAAACAATTACAGCACCGACATCAATAACAGCTTCTCTGTCGCTGTCGTCATATTTTATTGCCCCAGGTTCACAGACTTTTTCACAAATCCCACATGAGTCTCTGTTTAGTTTTAAACAGGCTTTCTGATTTATTACAGGGACATTTGGTACAGCCTGAGGAAATGGGCGTTCAATTGCTCTGACATCACTTAGTTCTGCTTCAAATTTAGAGAGCAGTTTCTGTGGTTTTTCTCCTGAGATTTTTGCTAGGTCAAGGAGCCTTGAACCTGTTGGGCAAACTGATACACAACTGCCGCATAAGACACAGTCTGAGGAGATTTTTCCGAATGCAGTTGAAACACATCGTTCAGTTCCCCGATGTGCAAAAGATATTGCCTGTGTGCCGCTTATTTCTGAACATGCACGGACACACATACCGCACAGGATACAATCGTTATCTTTATTACTAGAAAGCCTTCCTTCCTGAACTCCTAGTTTTTCTGCCATTTTTTTTACTGGATCTGAATTAGGACAGTTCGCTAGAATGAGTTCCATATTAAGACGGCGAAGTCTGTCAATGCGTTTTGACTTAGTTACAATTTGCATACCGTCTTTAACTCCAAGTGTGCACGAAGCAGTAACTTTTGTCCAGTCGCGGACAATCATCTCTACGAGGCATAACCTGCATACTCCGTAAGAAGACAGGAATTTATTATGACAAAAGGAAGGAATCCATATTTCATTTTTAAGTGCTACATCAAGCACGCTCATGCCTTTGTCTGCATTATATTCATTTCCGTCAATACTGATTTTCATTATTTCACCAAATATTCTTATTTCGTATTTATCATGCTAATTGACATTAATTGCTTCAAATTTACATTTATTAACGCAGATGCCGCATTTTGTACACTTAGATTGATCAAGAAGAGGTATTTGTTTTTTCTCTCCCGAAATAGCTCCAGCCGGACAGTGTTTTAGGCACAAACCGCATTTTTTACATTTTTCATCAATAATACTGTATTCAATTAGCGCTGTACAGACTTTAGCCGGACATTTTTTGTCCAGAATATGTGCAATATACTCATTGCGGAAGTATTTAAGAGTGCTCTTAACAGGGTTAGGAGCTGAAGTGCCTAGACCGCATAAAGATGCACTGCCAATGATATCACAAAGATCTTCCAGGAGTTCAATATCTCCATTCTTGCCATTTCCGCAGCATATACGTGTTAACACCTCTACCATATGTTTCAGCCCCTCTCTGCATGAATTGCATTTTCCACATGATTCTTCAACAAGGAATCCTGTAAAGTATTTAGCAACGTCGACCATGCATGTCCTGTCATCCATTACAATCAATCCGCCTGAACCCATCATTGAACCCACCGCTGTAAGCGAATCAAAATCAACTGGTAAATCCATCATGCTTGTTGGGATACATCCACCGCTTGGGCCTCCTGTTTGAACTGCTTTAAGTTTTCTCCCTTTAGGAACACCTCCGCCTATACCGTTTACAACCTCATTGATAGTGATTCCCATAGGTACTTCAACTAAACCAGTAAGATTTACCTGGCCGACAAGAGAAAAAACCTTTGTTCCCTTACTATTCTCAGTTCCTATTGAAGAAAACCAATCAGAACCTTTATTGATAATAAAAGGAATATTAGCCCATGTTTCAACGTTATTCAGCGTAGTGGGTTTTCCGAAAAGTCCGCTTTCAGTCATATGTATATGTTTTGCCCGAGGTTCACCAGGTTTACCTTCAATTGATGCGATAAGAGCACTGGACTCTCCGCAGACAAATGCACCGCTGCCACGTGCTATAAAGATATCAAAATCAAAATTTGTCCCAATTATCTGTTTGCCAAGAAGTCCCATCTCGCGGGCCTTTGTAATTGCATGTTCCAGTCTCAGCACTGCAAGAGGATATTCTGTACGAATATAAACATAACCTTCAGAGGCGCCAATTGCATATGCGCCGATTATCATTCCTTCAAGAACTGAATGAGGATTTCCTTCCACAATACTTCTATCCATAAATGCACCTGGATCACCTTCATCAGCATTACAGATAACATATTTATGTTCATGCTTTGCATTTGAACAGGATCTCCATTTTTTCCCGGTTAAAAATCCACCTCCGCCTCTTCCCCGAAGACCGGATTTTTCAATCTCAGAAATTACATTATCTGGCTGCATTTTTGTCAAAGCTTTACCCAAGGCTGTATAACCACCCATTCCAATATAGTCATCTATATTTTCAGGATCTATATATCCATTATATCCGAAAACAATTCGTTCCTGTCCTTTATAAAATGGAACATCGTGTTCCTTTATAATTTTCTTTTTCGTCTCAGGTATTTCAAACAGCAGAGAATCAATTATTTCACCTTTAATGATTGTTTTTTCTATAATTTCGGGAACATCTTCAGGTGTTACCTGCTGATAAAAAATATCTTCAGGTCTTATGACTACTAAGGGGCCTTTTTCACAAAATCCGTGACAACCAGTCTCTTTAAGTATTACAGTTTCATCCAGAGTTTTCAATTCTTTTTTAAATGCTGCTAATACGTCCAAAGCTTTGCTTGCTCTACAGCCCGTTCCACCGCATACGGATATCATTCTATGTTTATCTTTGAATTGTATAGATTTTTTTATATGCAATTCTTTTAAGTCTTGGATGCTCTTGATTTTCATACGTATTCTTTCAGTATAGGTTCAATCTTATCACGAGTTAGATGTCCATGATAATTACCGTTTATGACAATTACAGGTCCCAGAGCACATGCTCCCACACAATTCACAGTTTCGAGTGTGAATTTACCGTCTTCAGTAGTTTCTCCATTTTTGATTTTTAAAATTTTTTCAATTTCATCAACTATGCTAGAAGAACCCCTGACATGACATGCAGTTCCTGAACAGACACTTATTATATATTTTCCCCTGGGCTTAAATGAGAAAGCTTTATAGAATGAGCCTATTCTATAAAGTGTACTTATTGGAATATCAAGTTTTTCAGATAGATAAAGTAATGCAGTTTCAGGAAGAAATCTCAGCTGTGTATTTATTTCCTGAAGAATACGCATTACTGATTTTTGAGAAGCTCCATGCTCTTTCAGTAAATAATCAACTAAATTAATATATTCAGGTTTAAGATCAAGTTTGACATTATCGCCATCAAGGCGGAGTAAATTCTGTGTTGGGCAGTTCTCCAAACATGATCCGCAGCCGGTACACTTAGAAGGATCAACGTAACGTGCACGATGACGGAGCTTAATTTTAAAACTGCCAGGTTCTCCCTCAATACTTTCAAAGTCAGATAGAGTTAATAATTCAATATTACGATGCCTTCCACACTCTACTATTTTAGGCGATAATATGCACATTGAACAGTCATTTGTCGGAAATGTTTTATCAAGACGTGCCATATTTCCACCGATGGCAGGAGACCTTTCCAGCAGATAAACTTTCTGTCCAGACTCTGCCAAATCAAGTGAGGTTTGAATTCCTGCTATACCACCGCCGATTACAAGTACTGCTCCAACTTTGTTTTTTTTTTGTTTTTGTATTGGTTTAATCATAATCAATTTTATATTTCAGATTAAAATACCTGAAGAATGTATTTTTTCAGGCATCTAGATAATTTCATATTTAAATGCAAAATAAATATCGAGAATTTAAGATGTTTCAAATTTAGTTTTAATCTCGTCAAAATTCTTGACTTTGGTTACCAGGTCTTCAACCATATCACGGCGCATTTTCTGTGAAAGTCTTCCAATTTCTTCAACTTCATTTATTAGATTAGGATTAACGAATCCCTCTTTAACTGCTATTTCTCTCAGGGCTCGTAATATTTCCCTGAATTTAACATTCTGCGGACATTTAGCTGTGCATGAGTAACATTGAACACAGCGCCAAATTACAGAAGAAGAGAGAATTTCCTGTCGCATCCCAAGTATTATCTGGCGGATAATTTTCCTTGGATTAAATTCATCATCAACTTCAGCGACCGGGCAGCAGGCAGTACAAGTTCCGCATGTAAAGCAGAGTTTTAGATTTTCCCCTCCTGGATGCGATGTAACGTCATCTTTGAAATTAGAATTTAAATCTTTACTGTCAATAACTTTCATAAAAAACCTTCTTATATATAATTTTATTGCACTTCATACATGTTTAAGGTTATCATGTTGAATCTTTTATCAATCAATCACAATCTAGAACTTACTAACCTAACCTTATAAACATTTAACTTTAGAATTCTAAATATTATTCCAAACTATATGCCAACAAATTCGTAATTTTTAATTTCTAATAAGTCCTGCACTTTCAACGATTTCTGGAATTGTCTTTTCTCCTTCGATAGCCATTATGTGAATACCAGAGACACCTTCTATTTGTTTTAGTCTGTTAATTTGCTCAATACAGATTTTAAGACCTTCCTGTTTTTTGTCTTCTGCAGCTTCAAGTCTTTCCAAATAATAATCAGGAATAATAATACCGGCAACAGAATCCTTCATGTATCTAGCCATCCCAAGTGATTTGAGAGGGGTTATTCCTGCAAGGATTTTACATCTTTTATGAAGTCCCCGTTGACGTACCATTTCCATCCATTTTTCAAATCTATCCATATCGTAAATACACTGAGTCTGTATAAAATCAACACCTGCATTAATTTTCTTTTCAAGTCTGATTACTCTGAATTCGAATGGGTCACCAAATGGATTAGCAGCTCCTCCAATAAACATTCTCGGTTCTTTAATCTCTGCTTTCTTACTATTTTTTATCTCTTCTCCACATTCGAAAATTTTTTCGTCTCTCATGTTTTTGAGCATTTGTATTAGCTGTATCGAATCTAAATCGAATACATATCTTGCAGTAGGGTGATTTCCAAAATTCTGATGGTCACCTGTAAGACAGACGCAGTTCTTGATGCCTAACAGATAGGCTCCAATTATGTCAGCTTGAATTGCAAGCCTGTTTCTATCCCGGCAGGTCATCTGAATAATAGGTTCAATACCCATGTCAAGAGCTAGTTTTGCGGCGGCTATACTGGATACTCTTACTATGGCAGTTTGATTATCTGTAATGTTAACTGCGTCAACAAATCCTTTTAAATATGATACTTTTCTAGTGATTACATTGATATCTGCACTTTTAGGGGGGCCAAGCTCGGCAGTAACAGCAAATTTCCCTGCAGCCAGAACCTTTTCTAAATTACTTCCTGTCTTAAATTTATCTTCCATAATCATTCTAATCCTGAAATATCTTCTTTTGAAAGTTTTCTTGGTCCGCCGGCGTGAGTTTTAGACCAGTCACGCGGAGGTTCGTTATGCAGTAATATATCTAACTTATTTAAAGCTTTTAATCTGTCATAAATTAATTGCCACCCACATTCAACATTTTCAGGATCAAGTTCACATTTACCTTCAGAAGATCCTCCGCAGGGGCCATTGCATAGAGATTTAGAACATCTAGTGACTGGGCAGATACCACCAAAAATACCAAGTTTACAGTCTCCGCATGCAAGACAGTTTTCTGTCCATTCTCCCGCTTCGTCATTGGTTCCCATGAATTTTGTATTAAGTGCAGGATACACTGGTTTATCAGGGAATAGCTTTGCGGTCATTTGCACTCCAATACCACATGCTAAAGACAAAATTGCATCACACGATTTTACTTCTTCTTTTAATGTATCAAAAAATTCAGCATCGCACTGCCTTTCAATTGTATTTTCTACTGTTTTAATCTTTGTTGTAAGACGAAGAATTGAAGCAAGTGTGGCTACCTCTTTTTCCCCGCCTGCCAGACACACAGTAACACATGTTCCGCAGCCCAGAATTAATATTTTTTTATGCTCTTCTATCAGTTTCTTAATTTCTTCAATTGGTTTTTGTTCTGCTACTATCATTATATAATTCCTTTAACATAATCAGTAAATTTGCCGGGTTCAACAGCGGATATACCTCCAAAAGAGATACGGGATTTGTCAAAACCAGCTTTGTCTAAAATTTCAGCAAGTTTTTCCATTTTTACAGCTGCTCTTGCTGAACCTGACAGATAATGACAGGCTTCAGGATGGCAGCCCAGTATTACTACTTTTTCTGCTCCTGATTCCAGGGTACTTAATACTGAAGCTGAATCGATTTTTCCTGCACATGGAACTTCGATAATTTTGACTGATGCTGTATTTTTCCAGTGAGACATTTCAGATGCCGGAATCGCCGAATTTTCGCAGGCAAATATAACAGTTTTTGGGTTTGATTTAAGTTTTTCTGCTATGTTTTCATCAGTGAAGTTAGGCAAAATAATTGCTTTTGCAGGACAGATAGCTGTGCAGATACCGCACCGTTTACAGGAAACCTGTGAGGCTTTTGCTACGCTGTTATCATTATCGATAGTAATTGCTCCGTGTGGACAGGTTCTCATGCAAGTTAGACAAAGAACACATTTTTCCTCATCTATTTTTACTAAAGTATCCTGATCATCAATGTCATCAAGAGTTAATATGCTGTGTATTTCTCCTGCTGCAGCCATTCCATCAATTGTAGCATCTCTGAATTCACTATTTCCATGTGCATTTCCAACACAGTAAATTCCAGGGCGGTTGGTCATACCTGGCAGTAACCAAATATTATCATACTGCAGTTCGCCCTCAGGTCCGGTTTTAAATTTCCATATACCTTTTGAAATGACATTTCTGTAATTATTGATTTTTGTATTTTCCAAAACTGCATAATCAAATTCTTCAGAAATACTTCTCCGTAAAACAGGATCTTCAGAAGTAATTGTAATTTTCGCATTTTTCGAGATTATAGATGGATCTTTGTCTGACTTATAAAATGTCACACCTAGTTCTCTTACATGTCTGTATAGCTTTTCCATGCCTGTTGATGCTACTCTAACATTTTTGCAGTAAATAGTAACTTTGGAATTACAATGATTAATTAACAGTTCTGCTGCGGAGAGAGTTTGTCCCCAAATACTGCGGCCATGTTCAGATGTTGTATCAAGAATAAATGCTACTTTTTCAATAATCTGTCCATTTCTTATTTTTTCCAGTAAAGTGAAAATGTTAATTAATGATGTATTTTCATCTTCTACCAGTTCAGAATTAGAGCCTGTTGCCAAAACAACAATACCAGCATCTAATTTTTCTATATTCCCTTTTTTCTCATAATCAACGGAAAAATTACCAAGTTCTCCGTTGATGGATTTTACAATGCTTTCAGGGTATATTTTAATATTCTGATTGTTTCTCAAATCTGAAATAAGAGTTTTTGTACAGTTTTTAAGCTCATTTACTGCTTCTTCTGGCGTTGATGACAGGTAACTGTATAGCTCAGGGGCAGATGAAACAATACCTCCTGGTTCACTATCCTTATATAATAATGATACATTATGGTTTAATTCTGCTAATCCTACAGCTGTTTGTAAACCTGCAATCCCGCCGCCTATAACTATAACACTTTTATTATTGATATTATCAATTTTCTGTTTATCTATGTTTATAGGTGGGCATGAAGAGACTAATATTTTGCTGCAAACAGCTTCAGCCTGAGCCATTGAGCCTGTAATATCTTTTGGAGATTCGCATGTCCCGGCTACATAAATATTTTCTCTCTGTGTTTCAGTTATACCTGCTGCTCCCTTTAAACCGAAAAAACCATATTCATCTATTGCAATACCAAACTTATCTGCCAGTTTGTTGCCAAACTCATCAGGGCGAATTCCTACTGACAGGATCAGTAAATCAAAATCTTCTTCGCATACAGCTTTACTGTTCTCGTTACCGTAATCTGTCGGAGTATATTTTACACTGACTGAATTGTTCGGTCCTTGGTTAATCTCGTAAGGCCTAGAGCGAATAAAATTAATATTTTTTTTACTGTCCTTAAAGAATTTATCAAATCCTCTGCCGAATTTTTGGATATCCATATAAAATATGGTAATTTCAGATTCTTCATCTAAATATTTTATTTTATTTGCCATCCTCAGGGCATAAGTGCAGCAGACAGTTGAACAGTAATTTGTATCTTCAGGACGGCGGTAAATTTCTTCAGTTCTAGAACCTACACATTGTATAAATGCAATTCTTTTCGGTTGTTTCCCATCAGTAGTACGGGTAATCATATAATTTTCTGAAAGTTGCTTTTCTGCCTCTGCGCCTGTGATTATATTAGGAATATTACCATATCCATAAGAAGAGTTTTCTTTGGGATTATAAGGTTGATGCCCTGTGGCTACAATTATTGAATCTATGTCGATTGAAAAAGTTTTTCCTTCATTATTCTTCAGTGAAACAGTATAAAGTTTGTTATTATTTCCAGCGTTCAGCTCAATAAGTTCAGTTGAAGTATGAAGGTGAATATTTTTGGATTGGTTTATTGAACGGAAAATTTCGTCTGCAACACAAATATTACATCTCTGGCATTTTTCTGAAGCTTTACAACCCATTTCTCTGACTCGTCCACCTATTTCTGACAGTTTTTCTATAAGATAAACTTCAAAGTTCATTCTGCCTAACCTGTCAGCGGCAGTAGCACCTGTTATACCTGCTCCAATGATCAGAACACTTTTATTGTTTATATTATTACTCATTATCTTATATATTATTTAATAGTTTTAGTACTTGTTCAGAATCATCAGCTGAGAGGGATCCCATACCGCAGGATGGTGTAAATATCATCTGTTTTTTTAGTAGCTCAGAAGGTATGCCTTTTCCAATAAACTGATCCAATAAACGGTTTAATTTATCGTTAATAGTTATTTTATTCTCATTAATTAAATTTTCTGGGCTGCTTGTTGGTACTATTCCAAAAGCGAGAATTCCTCCTCTATCAAGGAATGCTCTAATTTCATCTGGATAAAGTGTGAGTTTGTCACCGTAATAATAGGCATCAAAGGCTATAATATCCAGATTAGTACGTGCTAAAACTCCCCAGTCCATATTACCGCAGCAATGAACACCGCAAATAGCACCATTATTTTTTAATGTAGTGATTATTTCATCTAAGCTGGAAATAACTTCATCATCCTGTATTCCTATGTACGCAGGAGTTCCAAGAGCAGATAAAATTGGTTCATCCATAAATATGATTACATTGTCAGCATATTTTTCCAATCTTTTTATCTGCCACAATGCTTTCATTGTCAATCCTTTTATGACTATATCTCTATAGTTTATATCAAACCAGATCGGTTTTTTCTCATTATCACTGAGCCCCAAACCGAAAGTAAATGGCCCGGTTATCTGACCTTTTATAAATGGTAGTTTTACATTTTCCTTTTCTAAATTATTTAAAAAAAGGTGAAGGCCTTCAGCATAATTCTTCGAAATAGAAAATGCATCTATATTTTCTGATATAAATTCTTCATAAAACTGGGCCATGTTTTCCAGCAGGGAGTTATCACGTTCCAACCAAATCCTTTTATTTATTTCATCAACTTTAATGCCAGGAAAACCTTCACTGTATTGCGTAATCATAGCTTCTTTAAATGAACGTTTTGGAAGTTGAGGCCACGCTGGTATTGATAAAGGGTAACATCCAAGCAGATTCAACGCTTCAGAAGCTTCTTTTTGAGGCATACTTCCAATCATAGTTGTTTTTTGAGTCAATGTTTCGAGCATTTTTAGTTTTCCTCTTTCTGAATTTCTAGATTATTAAGGATATCTCTTTGTGTTTTTACAGCCTGATGCATTATAGAGTCGTTAAAATCTTTATCAAATAATCTACTGGCTGTACATGGATAACAGCTTAATGATTTTTCAATCACAAATTTAAGATTATCATCAAAATCTGCTCTAAGGAGGCAGCTTGCAGTATAGTAAGTGGCACCGCAGGGAGCACTAGTGATAACTTTTAAATTAGAAATATTTTTATCATAATTGTTGAATTTTATTTCCGGTTTTCCTATTTTGAATTTATGTTGAAACTTTAATAAACGACCTCCTTGAGGTGATAATGTACAAAATGGTTTAGGGAAATCTATTTCTATATTATGTTTATTACATATTTCAGAAATTTTTCTTTTCCCGTAAGGAGATATCCATTTACCATCTTCTATCGGGATAATTACTCCTTTCGAGAGTGGAAACTTATTAATAAATGAAATTAGAATTTCTTCATTCACTGAAATCGCTAAGAGAATGTCATGATCAGGGATGCTATCAGGTAAAAATTCTTCAGGTTCTTCCAATATACATGGAAGAACTGAAGGAAATCCAATAATTCCGGAAATGTTTTCTGAAAAATCTAAATCATATTTTTTACGACAGTTAATACATTCATCATTGCAGGAATTACAGAAATTCTCACGATTGGTTAAATGACCAAGTAATCTATTCACATATTCAGTATCCATACATACTGAATATGCATCTTTTTTGGTATCAGTTTTAATACTTTTCAGGACTAAAATTTTCAAAATACCTACCTTTAAAATGCAAAATACTATTAAAATATATCGAATGTAACTATTTACTTATTGACAGAGAACAAAAGAAAACACGAAATTATGATCTCATGAAAAAATTTACTTATCATCAAATCATTGAATTATTCTTATTCCTATGTCAGCAATTCAAATATCTATTTCCTGAATGCTTCTATATATGAATCCGCATATATTGATCTGTTCATTACTAATTCTGCTGTCAAAATGGAATTTACTAACTCACGGTCCATTACATCAAGAATAACAGCATCAAGTCCGTTTGCTATCAGCATAGTGGCGAATGTGCGGTTGATTAATTTTTTCTTTGTTGTGCCTATAGATATATTGCTGAGTCCGCACACTATATGGCACGGAGGGTTTGAAAACAATTGAAACTGTGAAGCAGCTTTTAAAATTTCACTTGACTGTTCCTGCATAAATTTTAGAGGCATAACAATTGGGTCTAGAAATAGTTGCTCAGGAGAAATTCCATATTCCATTATTTTAGCAAAAATTAAACCTGCATTCTCAACACGTTTATCTGCATTTTTAGGACTTCCTCCTTCATCCATTGCAAGAGCTATTACTGAAGCACCGCTATCTGCAACAAGTGGAAAAATTGCATCCATTTTTTCATCAACAGCAGTCACTGAATTGATTAGAGGCGGTTTTTTACATACCGGAATCGCTTCTTTCAGCATAGTAACTTTGTTATTATCTATTGATATCGGAACATCTGTTACTTCTTGTACCATTTCTATCATCCAGCACAAATCTTCGGGTTTGTTTGAAGCTGTACCTAAATTTACATCAATATAATCTGCCTTTGCGTCAGCTTGTTTTTTTGCCCATTCTTTAATTACATCGCCATTTTTATTAACAATTGCTTCCTTAATATCTTTGAAGCCGGCATTTACTCTTTCTCCAATTAAAATCATGATAAAATCCTTATGAAAGTTTTTTAATAGTCTTCTGAATAGTATTAATCGCTACGGGGTGTGCCATCACTAAAATATCAGCTCCTGCCTGCAAATAATCACTTGCGCATACAGCCTCCCACATCTGACCTCTTTTGTCTGGGGAGCCCCAGCCTGGGAGAGCTTCCTCATCCGCAACAGCTTCCTTAACTCTATAAGTTTCTCCGGCTATATCACAGATTTGCGGTGCAGCCATGAGCTTATCTCCTTTTAGTCCTGTTGTTCTGGCTCTTTCCAGAATTGTATATACATAGTCCATGCCGTATCCCAGAGCTGCAGTGGTCTGATACATAACAACATCTTTTAAGTCAAAACCGGAATCCTGAAGCAAAATATTAACTTGTTTCCCAATATTTATATCAACAGGAGCTTCTGAAATTATTTTATGTTTATCAGCTTTGCATATCGCAACTATTGTTCTGTAGTTTGACTCTTTTGCTGATCCTATCAGACAGTTTTCACCTCGAGCGGCCTGTGAGCATTCAGGTAGAATCAAATTATCTTTTTCTTCATTTTCACATCCCCAGATAATCAGAGGAACATCTACAGCTTTAAGTATATCCTGAACCACTTTTGCGCAATCTGCCGGAGAGGCATCTTTAATTATAGGATCAGCTCCGAGAAGTTTAAGACTTATTAAATCTACTCCGAATTCCTGTACTGCTTTTTGTGCCCATTCTACTGGGGAATTAATTTCTTTTCCAATTGCTTTTTTTAAGAAGTCCGGCCAGTCTGGTACTACGTCAGCTACATAACCGGCAATTACAGGTTTGTTTGGAATTTTTCCTTCAAAAGTCATAAAAGGAAGAGTAGTTTCACCTCCGACAGTAATTGTTTTACCCCGAGTACCACCCTGTTCCTTTGTGGCTCCAATTGTAACTTCATTAATTTTACTTGTCCATTTTTCTTTTAAATCAGGTATTTCCATTGGAGACCTCTATTCTATTCTATTTATTATTAATTTTATGCAATTATTAATTTCTGGATTGCTAATATCACCTATAGATTTTCCATCGTATGCTATAGTCCTGATAGTTTCATCTACCGGTATATCACAGAGGTATTCTACTTTTAAATCTGCAATGAGCCTCTGTATTTTTTCTTTATTCCTTTCATCTATCGCATTTGTAATTATGTAGTTTTTCTTGATATTGCTTTTTACACTGTTAGTAATTTTAATTACTTTCTCTGCTGTTCTTAAGGAAACTGGGTTATCATTAACGACAATTATGAGTGCATCAATATCAGATGTAGTTCTTCTGCTGATATGTTCTAGACCGGCTTCATTGTCAATAACTGTCCATGGGTAGCTCGGCATGAGATCATCACAGAATTTTTTGATGAGATTGTTCAAATAGCAATAACAACCTGCACCTTCACCTCTGCCCATAGCTACGAGATCAAGGTCCTTATATTCTTCTATAATCTGATGCAGCCCTGATTCAACATAATTGGCTTTAGACATCCCGGCAGGAAAATTCTTTATATCTTTTAAAACCTGTTCACGTAAATCTCCAATAGTATGTTCAGGTTCAATACCAAGGAGAATGCTCAGATTGGTGTCAGGATCAGCATCAATTGCCAAAACAGGTCCCATTCCATTTTTACGTAAATATGATATAATCATTGCGGCAATAGTGGATTTTCCTGTTCCGCCTTTGCCTGCTATTGCAATACTCTTACCCATAACTATTTTATCCTTCCAGAATTAAACTCTAAATTTTAAAAAACAAATCCGAGTTATTAATTAATAAATTATTAACTTATAAAATCAGAAATAAAAAAACAAATTTTAAATTGGAGATTTCATCTTATCAGACAAAGTCTTCAATATCCGTGTGCGGAAGAAACATTGCTTTAGTAAATTCATCGATATAATCATCCGCTCCAAGTAAATCGTAATATGTTGTATCTTTTCGAATTTCAGCAATTTTATAAAATGCTTCAATATAAAATGCTACTATTTTAGCTCCTTCAATTGATGTATTTCCTGCATATTTAATTTTCTCACGTCCCACATTTGGTAACAGTCCAATTGATATGGCATTGTCAATGTTTATATAATTTCCAAAACCTCCGGCGATATAAAAATGGCCTATATCTGAAAACTTGAGGCTCAGGCGGCTTAATAATATTTTCATTGCCGAAAAAACCGCCGCCTTAGCGGTAATAATATTTTCGATGTCAAGTTCAGAAATAAAAATAGAAGTTTTGATGTTTTTTTGTGATTTATCTACAAGAATGAACTCTTTTATGCCATTTTTATTAATTTTAATATTTGAATCTTTGGCTATAATTTTACCTGAACGGTCAATAATCTTTTGCTTTAAAAGAACACTTATCAAATCTATGATTCCTGAGCCGCAAATTCCAATTGGAGGTTTATCGCCTATTGTTGTAAACTGTATTTTTGCGTTTTTAACATAAACACTATCGATAGCCCCGGATTCTGCTCTCATACCACATTCAACACTTGCCCCTTCTAGGGCAGGACCTGTAGAAGCGGAACAGGCAATCAGCCAATCTTTATTTCCTATAACAATTTCACCGTTTGTTCCTATATCAACGAATAAAGAAATTTCTTCTTTTTCGTGAATTTCGGTAGCTAGAATACCTGCTGTTATGTCACTCCCGACCCAACCGCTTATTCCTGGTAACGAATAAAGAAGACTCCTTGGATTTACTTTGATGCCTACTTCTGCAGCCCTAAGTGGAGGAGGTTCTACTGAGCTTGGGATATAAGGCTTCCTCCTAATGTTTTCTGTAGGAAGGCCTAATAAAAAATGACTCATAATAGTATTGCCGGAACAGATAACAGCAGTAATATCTTTTGGATTTACATTATTGTTTTTAGTTAATCTACCAATTAGGTTATTCAAATCTTCAATAATGTGCTGCTGCAGTTTTATCTCACCGTTTCGTTCTGCCGCCATTATCCTGGCTGTTACATCTCTTCCAAAAATTCCCTGAGAATTGAAACATGCTTCAGCATCTATAGTTTTATGAATACCTACAGATATCAAATGTGCAACAATTGTTGTAGTTCCAATATCAAATGCAATCATATAATTCTTTTTACTGGTATCTCCTCCCTCAATATTCATGATTTCAGCTATATCTCTTCGGATGCCTACAGTTGCTGTAAAACAGAAATCATTTTTCCTCAGTATTTCAGGAAGAATTTTTATGATTTTTAACCCCATCTGCATTGATTCTACGTTTAGAGTTTTTTTGATTTTTTCGCATACTCTTTGGTGATCTGCTGTATTATCAATTAATGTCGGTTTGTCAAGTTTAAGGTAAACTTTAATGACTAAAGGTGAAAGTGTATATTTTTTTTTGAGTAGTTCTGGTTTGTAATCAGCAAAACGTTTGGCATCCTTATCACTTTCAAATTTTTCTTTTGCCAATGTCGTCTCTGGTATCTCTACAATAAGATCACTTTCAACATGAACCATACATGCGAGTGCATAGCCCTTTTTAATTTCTTCTCTGGTGAGTTTTGGAGAGACATCTCCTGAAATCTCCCCTTTGAGAATAATCATCTTACAGCCAGCGCAAATGCCATCGCCACCACATAAATTGTTGATGGCTATGGAGGCTTTTAGTGTAGCCTCCAGAAGTGATGTGCCTTTATTTACTGTAACTTTTTTATTATGGGGATAAAATGTAACTGTATATTCAGTCATTACTTATACTTCAACTTTTAAATACAAAATTAATGATATGTTTTCTCATCGTCAATCAGAAATCGTCAATTCTAAATATTATTTCCATATTTTATTAAGAAATGCCGGTATTTCTCTTGCTGATTCTGTGCCTATTATAACTTCTTCCCAGTCTGAAGTATCTTCTATTTCAGCTCGGTAAATTGGTAAAAGGCCGGGTATAATTAGTTTTCTGTGTTTTACTTTGTTTGTAATATTTTGTTCGTTCATTGTTTTAACTACTTTTTCAACAGAAATTTTATCTCCTGCATATGCATTTAATACACCCAGTCCTTCAGTGTCGACAACAGAGATATACGATGCAATTTTACTTCTTTCAACTTCACCAGCCACACTGAAATACGTTAGTGCAAAATTAGTAGTGAACATTACTGGAGAACTTTCATCAGGACTTCCTATTTCATACAGTTTTGCTTCTACAGTATTAGGTACCTGCGGATCTGTGTATATATTCTGAACTGTGGTAACAATAGGAAGAATCTGCCAGGCTTCAATGCCGTTGATTATAATAATACTTGCGTATTTAGCAGCATATATACTGGCTGTAACTGTTTCTTCTTCTGGCGTGTCTGAGTCTACTTCAACCATGGTTGGATAACCTAATGGTCTGAAGTTTTTCTTTAAAGCAGCTCTACGAACTTTAGTTAACAGTTCTAATGTATCTCTAACTTCCTTGCCGTTAAATGAAAGAATAATATTCTGAAGACCTTTATCTTTTGCCTTCTTGGTTAAATCTGCTGCTTCTTCAAGGGTATCAGCCTCAATAGATAAAGGACATTTTGATGATAAGGCTATTTCTATAAATCCATCAATATTATTTCTATCCGCTTTATAGATTAGCGGTCGCTCTGATTTTATAGCTTCGACACATGATTTCATTATATTAACGTCTTTGCCGATAAGAATAATTGGGACATCAATTTTATCTGATAGGCTTTTTACTCTTAAAGCAGGTTCATTGCAGCCTTCAATCTCCACTGCACAGAATGCGACTTTTAATTCTTCACCAACTCTTTCAAATTTACTGCTGTTGATTTTCTCTGCCATATCTAAAGCATCACTGTCAGAAAGAGAAGCCGGTATGCGTACGGCCAAACCTGCAGGATGGTGAAACTTTTCCTCATGCCTAAACATTACCGTTTCCTGGCCTATCTCAACCTGATTTACCTCAGATCCGATTTTTACCAGTTTAATTGGAGGAGTTGATGCTTCTGAAAGATCAGATTTTGCATCATCTGAAATATGTGGACAGTCCGTGATTGCTTTTTGTTTGGCAGCAACCTGCATAGCAAACATCATACAGGTTGGGAAACCGCATTCTTTGCAATTTGTTCTCGGTAAACTTTTATAAATGTCCATAGCTGTTAATGCCATAAAAAACTCCTAATTTTGAAATATTATTTGCAACTATACTAATATTTAAATTTTTTGCGAATTCTAATTTTTTAATCTTAAAATAAATTAGAATTCGCAAAAAAAACTATCTTTGATATTCTTATCTCATATTTGTTTTAGAACAGCGATTCCATTGTCAGGGCAGGATGATTAACATTTTGTAGAAATTCTAAAAGTTTATCTACTTCTACAGCATCTTCTTCCGTTGCAATCTTATCCAATAAGTCGGTATTCCCCTGTTTCTCCAGAAGAGGTTTTAATCTATCTGAAACCTCATCTTTCAGATCTTTTGACATCCAGACAATTCTCAGTTGTCCTCCTTCAGCAGATAAAAATTTGGGACTACTGATATAGATCCTTCCTATCCCTGTGAACCCTGGTGTTTGGTTCCCACCGCCTACCTGGCCAGCAAGTGTGGAGAACGGCATACCCAGTGGTGTTAAACCCGGATAGTCTCTATCAACGACCATTATGCCGTTGGCTTCAGGGACAATTGCTGCAATACATTCGAAACAGCCACATGAAGTCATAGGATTATCCATAATGGAGTATGCATTAAATATTTTTAAATTGCCGTTTGATTTTACATCAATATAATCATTTATATTTTTCCACTGTCCCTTGACTGGATCAATGACTTCACCTTTTTTAACAGGTTCATTAGGGCCGTGTTTATCAATTCGATATGAAGCTTTGCAGTCAAGCCATGTGTATGCGCCACACAAACCCAGTCTTTGAGGTGTAACTATACAGACGTGATTAGGGGCATACGATTGACAAAGGACACATGAATAGAAGTCATCCACGTCTTCATCTGTCATTCCACCTATTTTATCATCTCTTACATTATATACAGCTTTGGCTTCTTTTAGTAATTCACCTACTTTTGTTTCATCTGTATAGATCTTAACCTGGATTCTATCGACTATCTTGGAAAAATCATCATGTATTTTAGCAAGTAGAATTTCGCCGATATCTTTTATTCTGAAACCTTTACTATGCGAATTTTTACTGATTCTCACCCATATAATAGATCTTTGACCCATATGGAATATTCCGTTGGCACAGGAAATATATTCGTGTATTCTTCTTTCCAGTACTGATTCAAAGTCTTCCTGGAAATCGCGTCCAGCTACTTCTGCGACTATTCCAAGTGGATATGCTTCTCCTTCTGTCATATCCTCAATTTCAGGTCCGATTACTTCGATACTTCCGTCTTCGACTTCTTTCAAAGGTTTCATTTGTAATAGTTCGAAGCCATCTTTATATTTTCCACCAAACTGTACATACATATCTTCTTTTCTTACACGTTCTCCTTCGAAGCCGGCGCCGTAAGGAACAGGGATCGGAACTTTTTCCAGTTTTATTGTTAGACCGCGCAATTCAATGGCACGATTTATAATATCGTCCATCTTAATCCCTGATATTACATGTTCATATGTACAAATCCCTGTAGGAAGAATTTCAGGTATTTTAACATCGGCTATTACAGGAAAACCAAAATTGATTGCCCCGGCTGCAGTTGCATATTTTTCATCAGTTATTAATTGTTTTTTACTAACATCAGAATCAGTACCAAGAGCCATTACAAAAGCGAATACTCTCTCTGTATTATACTTTAGAATTGCCCGAGCGGCCTTTATATCTCCAGGTTCAATTCCTCCAAAGGTCATTGCGGATCTTGCTGCAAAATTAAGAGCATGAACAGCGGCAGTTATATCCTTACCATAGGGGACAATAAAGTTATCCCAGTTCATTTCTATTCCTTCTTCATCTAATTGTTCCGCTAATGCCCTCCCGTTACTGTGGCCTGCTGAAAAGACAAGAATGCTTCTTTCCTGAAGGCCGCGAATAAGTTTTACAGCTTTTTCATTTGTATCTGCTGCACCTACAATTGCTGCAAAACCTGGCATTCTACCGTCAACCAGCTTTATTCCCTGCATTCTGAGAATATTATCTCCGGTAAAACCAAGCCAGATACCATTATCAGGTTTTGGACCCATTACATATTTTAATGATTCTATAATTTCTTCAGCCAGCAGCGCAGCTACGCCTGAATCAAGAGTATTACCTAAATAAGGGAGCCATATTTTATCGGTAGGGATATCAGCCAACAGCTTTTTTGCTTCCTGAAGTGATTCTTCAAGATCTCCCAGTGTTTGTACTTTCTGGCCCAGAAACAGTAACATAATAGGTAAATAATATGCAGTGCCAGGATAAGCGACAGTGGCATCCTTACCTTTTGCTTTTATTGCTTTTTGAAGTGATTTTTCAGCTTGATCTACAAGTGTATGTGCGCCTCTTATAGCCGCTGTAGCAATTATCTTTGACATAGCATTCCCTTTCTAAAAATAAGCACAAATGCTTTTTTATATATTTAATAAGTTCATTAGTTTTAATTTTCTGCAGTGCGGACATGTATCTAAAATATCATCATCTATATCTGCCATTTTTTTTATTCTTTCAATATGAGCCGCAGGTGCATATGGCTTATTGCATAACTTACATTTTTTCATTTCTAGAGTTGTATCCCAGTTCTCAAGAGTTGTATTATTTTTACTTTCCTTGATGCGTATTGCCGCAGTTGGGCAGACATAAGCACAGGCTGTGCAACCTACACATAACTCATTTGCAATTCTGTAAGGAGTAATAACTTTTTTATTAATTCCCCTATATGCTGTACCAATACTGTCTATTTTCATCATCTCATTACATACGCGAACACATAAACCACACAATATACAGTTAGACTCTCCCATGTCCTTGGCTGTGAATCTGTTTTTATCAGCTCCGTATTTAACTGCAAGTTCATTTAAAACATGAGAATCTGGGGATTTTGAAAGAAGCAGTTCTAGAACCAATTTTCTTTCTTTATTTACCTTTGGAGAATTTGTTTTAACGGACAACCCATCTTCTACAGGATATACACAAGCTGCTTCAATCCAACTATTGATGCGGTTGTTCTTTTTCATATGCATTTCAACAATACATATCCTGCATGCAGCATAGGTCGACAATGCTTCATGATAGCAGAGAGACGGAATAAAAATACCCAGTTTTTTTGCAGCATCCAGTACTGTAGCGCCTTCAGGAACTTGAGTTTTTTCGCCATTGATTTCTATATTTAAAAGTTTATCCTTGTTCATTTTTAATCCCTTATAACCGCTTCGAATTTACAGACATTATAGCAAATACCGCATTTTGTACACTTATCAGATATAATTTCCGCAATTTGTTTTTTCTCCCATATAACAGAATTTGAGGGACAGCGTTTGTAACATAAACCGCATTTAGTACATTTCTTGACATCTATTTTAAATTCTATAAGTGATTTGCATACGCCTGCAGGACATTTTTTATCAAGAATATGTTTTTCATATTCGTTCCTGAAATACCTTATTGTGCTCATCACTGGATTGGGAGCAGTCTTCCCAAGAGCACATAGAGAGCAGTCCTTAATCATTTCCGACAACTCCTCAAGTTTATTAATATCGTCAGCTTTACCTTTTCCTTCTGTAATCTGATTGACAATTTTATAAAGTTGATAAATACCTTCTCTGCACGGTGTACATTTACCACAGGATTCTTCAACAAGAAAGGAAAGAAAGTATTTAGCAATATTAACCATGCAGGTATTTTCATCCATCACAATCATGCCGCCGGAACCCATCATAGAACCTATTTTAGTAAGTTCATCAAAGTCTACCTGCATATCCAGTTTTTCTTCAGGTATACATCCTCCGGAAGGTCCTCCGGTCTGTACGGCTTTGAATTTTTTGCCGTCTGGAATTCCTCCGCCTATATCAAAGATAATTTTCCGCAGAGTAACTCCCATAGGTACTTCAACAAGACCCGTATTCATTACCTTTCCTACAAGAGAAAATAGTTTTGTTCCCTTACTTCCCTTTGTTCCGATTTTCCTGTACCATTTAGAACCTTTATTTATTATAAGAGGTATATTAGCCCACGTTTCAACATTGTTAAGATTCGTCGGCAGATTGTATAATCCACTTTCTGCCGTATGAGTGTGTTTAAATCTAGGTTCACCGATTTTACCTTCAAGTGAAAGCATTAATGCAGTTGACTCTCCGCAGACGAAAGCACCTCCTCCTTTAGTTATTCTAATATCAAAAGAAAATCCGGTGCCAAGTATATTTTTACCAAGAAGACCATATTTTCTTGCAGACTCAATAGCAATAGAAATATTTTCAACAGCAAGAGGGTATTCAGCCCGTACATAAATATACCCCTCACAGGAACCTATGGCATAAGCTCCAATAATCATGCCTTCAAGTACTGAATGCGGATTACCTTCGAGAATACTTCTGTCCATATAGGCACCGGGATCTCCTTCATCAGCATTGCAGATAATAAACTTTCTATTTCCTTCTGCTTTCTGGCAGGATTTCCATTTTATTCCTGTGGGATATCCGCCACCTCCTCTTCCACGAAGACCGGATTCTATAATTTCATCAACTATCTTTTCCTGTGTCATTTCTGAAAGAGCTTTAACCAATGAGGAATAACCGCCGATTTTAATATAATCATCAATGCTTTTAGGGTCTATATAACCGTTACTGCCAAAAATAAAGCGTTCCTGACCTTTATAAAAAGGAATTTCATTTTCTTCAATAATTTTTTCCGCATTCTCGGGGTTTTTAAACAGTAACGAATCTATTATTTCACCTTTTAGGATGGTTTTTTCTACTATCTCAGGAACAATTTCCGGATTTACCTGCTGATAGAAGATATTATCAGGCCTTATAACTACAAGAGGGCCTTTTTCACAGAAACCGTGACAACCTGTTTCTTTAAGAATTATATCTTCTTTATAATTCATGAGTTCACTTTTAAAAGCCTCAAACACATTAATCGCTTTACCGGCTCTGCAGCCTGTCCCGCTGCATACAGCAACCATCTTCTGTTTACAATTATTTTGTTTTGAATATAGTTTATTCAAATTTTTAAACTCTTCTACATTCTTGATTTTCATACATACTCTTTCAGAATTGGTTCAATCATCTCCCGGGTTAAATGCCCATGATAATTTCCGTTAATTACGATAACAGGCCCTAATGCGCATGCTCCCACACAGTTTACAGTTTCAATAGAAAACTTACAGTCATCAGTAGTATTTCCGCGTTTTATATTCAAAATATTTTCCAGCTCTTCAACTATTTCTTCAGCACCGCGAACATGACATGCAGTTCCCATACAAACCTGAATATTATATTTACCTTTTGGTTTTAATGAAAATGCGTTATAGAAAGTTGCAACAGCGTATACCTGAATTAAAGGAATCTCCAATCTTGCAGACGTTTCTTTTAAAGAGAATTCAGAGAGAAAGCTGTTTTCAAGCTGAATTTCCTGAAGTATAGGAATAAGCGATTCAGGGCTTTTTCTATACTTAGAAAAAATGTCGTCAAGACTATGATTATCTTCAGTATTCTGCATATCATTGGTTCCTGATATACGATTTTCTAATCCTCTGCAATTACAATTATCTGTTTTAATCATATCACTGTTCATTTTGTAGAATCATCACTTTGTATCTTCTTCTTTTTTCAGTGTTTACTTCTTTAATAGAAAGATATTTGATTGCCTTAGTTGGACAGCTTTCGACACATGCCGGATCTTTACCGTCTTCCAGACGTTTAATACAGAGATCACATTTTATCAAACTTTTTCCGTCAGGTCCATTTTTAATTACACCGAAAGGACAGATAATAATACATTCATGGCATCCAATGCATCTGTCATTATTTATTGTAACCGGACTTTTATCATTTTTTCGTGAAACAGCATGAGAGGGGCAGACAGCTATACATGGGGCATTATCACAATGCATGCATTGAATAGGGACACATTTATCATTTATTTTTTCAATAAATATCCTCGGAACGGTTCTATTTTTTTCAAATATAGCCTCTGATAGATTACTGCTTTTTGAATGCTCAAGTGCACAGGATAGTTTACAGGTATGACATCCCATGCATTTGTCGATATCTACAAGAATTATTTTATCCATATTATTAACTCCAAATACAGGTTCTAATATCCAGTGTTACGGATTTACGCTTCTGATTCAAAAGCCTGTTTATAGATCATAGGCTTTAATTTTAACGCCTTTCTTTTTTTATCTATATGGTGCAGCATTTTATGAGCAGCTTCAATTGGATTCTGTTCAAATGCCCATTTTCCGCCAACTTCATTTTCTATTTCATCAACAAGGTAATTATATAGATTTTTGCTTCCCATAACCGGCAATGGATCTCCTATCATTGTGTACACACCTGAAGCTACAAAGTAGAAACCTATTGATACAGCTTTTTCTGACATCCATTCAGGTGCGGCTCCCGCTGCCGGCAGGTCAGAAAGATCATCACCAAGCCCTCCCTCGGCTACAATGTTAGAAAGGACAGTTAATATTCGACTGTTATCAACACATGAACCGACATGAAGCACTGGTGGTATTCCTACAGTCCTGCAGATTTCCTGCAAGCCTTTTCCTGCATGTTCAAGTGCTGCTTCGGGTTTTAATAATCCGTGTTTTGCACAACTTATTGCATTACAGCCTGTAGTAACCACTAATGTATCATTTTTTATCAGTTCTTTAACCATTTCGATATGGCCTTTTTCGAATTCCACCCTAGGGTTTGAACAGCCTATTACACCTGCAGCCCCCCTAAGCCTTCCTGATATTATTGCATCATTAAGAGGTCTATAGGTAGAACGGTATTTTCCACCAAGAAATTCAAAAACAGATTCAGCACTAAAACCTGCGACTAAATCTTCTTTGGATTTAGGTATATAAACTTTGCTTTTATTTCTGTTTGGAAAGTTGTCTATAGCAGTTTCAAGAATTTTTTTAGCAATTTCAACAGCTTTTTCTTCTTTAAACTCAAGATGTGTTACTCCGGGAAATTTAGCTTTAGGCGAAGTGGTAATCAGCTTAGTATGAAAGCAGTTTGATATTTTACTGAGTCCTGGCATTATGCACTGCACGTCAACTATCATTAGATCTACAGCTCCGGTCATTATAGCAAGTTCCTGCTGCAGGAAACTTCCAGCTATCGGAATTCCGTGTCTCATTAGAATCTCATTTGCTGTACAGCATATTCCACCGAGTACTATTCCTTTTGCACCTTTTGCTTTTGCTTTTTCAATTAGTTTTTCGTCCTGAGAAACAACTGCAATAATGTCAGAGAGAGTAGGTTCGTGTCCATGTACTACAATATTTACATGATCTTTTTTTAAAATACCCAGGTTAGCTTTGGATCGTTTTATGCTGGGACGCCCAAAAAGAATATCTGAAAGTTCAGTCGCTACCATGGAACCGCCCCATCCGTCACCTAAAGCCGTGCGCATTCCCTGTTTTACAATATTTTTATAGTCAGTGTCAACTCCCATATTTGTACGATGCATTGATTCTGCAATTTCTCTATCAATAGCCCTTGGCATAATTCCCAGAGCCTGCCAGAGTTTTATTCTTTTTTCAGGAGCTGTTTTTGCAATAACCATATCGCCTTCATAGCGTCCAAACTCTTCAAGAGCAGCTTTAGCTATATCTTTTGCAATTTCCCTATTATCTCGATTTTCTATTTTCACTCCGTATACTTCAGCAACAGCGAATAGTTTTTCTTCATCTTTAATTTTATAATCGCTTTTTGGATCATTGGCCGCTAACAGAAGAGTATAGGCAATATCACGACCGTGATCAGAGTGAGCAGCTACTCCTGCTGCAATCATTCTGATAAGATTTCTTGCAGCTATTGTGTCTGCATTGGCACCGCAGACGCCAACTTGCGGACCTTCTCCGAAAGGATCTATTCTACATGGTCCCATGTTGCAGACTTTACAACAGATGCCTAAGGAACCAAAACCACATTGAGGCTGCATTGCTTCAAATCGGTCCCAAATAATTTCAATGTTTTCATCAGAAGCAAGCTTTCCCATCTCACGTGAAGCTTTATCTGCATAGGATAGATCTTTAGTCATATTTCTCCTCCAATATTTATACTACCACAATATATTTTTGCGAATAATTCAGATTACTCTACAATATTTTTTTTAGTATTTGATCAATTTGCTCAATGAGTCTGCCTTGAATAGAGAACAGTTCAATATCATTAGAATTTAACTTTTTCATAATATCAGCATATTCAATAAAACCGGCAATGTTTATGTCTTTGAGATTTTCATTAATAAAATCTCTGTCTTCACTGTTCTGGATTTTATTCCCAATAGCTACTAGGCTTTTAATACCTATTTCTTTTGAAAGTTTTTTAATTCTATGCGCTGTATCTATACTTGTAAGACTTGGTTCTACTACTACGATCATCCGGTCGACACCAATTGCTGTTCCTCTTCCCAGGTGTTCGATTCCTGCTTCCATGTCAAGTAGAACAATTTCTTTTCGCTGAATGACTAAGTGTGAAAGCAACTGCTTTATAAATGTATTTTCAGGGCAGGCGCATCCCCCTCCGCCTTTTCTTATAGTTCCCATTGTAATTAATTTTATGTTGTTGAAATTTATGCAATATTTATCCGGGATATCATCAACTTTTGGATTCATTTTAAAGATTGGAGAAGGAGTATTAACTTTAGTTCCTGTCCGTTCGGCAATAAGTTCTTTAAGTTCCGTAATGGGAGTGATATCATTTTTATTATGTAAGCCTAAAATGGTAGCTAAGCTCATATCAGGATCAGCATCTATTAATAAAACTTTATTACCAGTTTCGGATAAAGCTCTGGCAAGAAACGCTATTATCGATGATTTCCCAACTCCACCTTTTCCTGTAATTGCAATTTTCATAAAAGAAAAACCTATGAGTAACTTTTTACAGACTAAATCAATCTAATTTATTCCATAAATATAAAAAACAGCTATCAAAAGTCAAGGGGCTGGATGCATAAATAAATACAATATCTCAAATATTAATATTTATTAGGTATTCAAATATGAGTGACTTTAGTAATATGCTCCTTTATATATAAAGGAATTTATATTTTTTATAGATTCTTCTTTTATTACAAATTTTGTTATTTTTTCGAAATGAGCTTCTACAATATGTGGAGGAATAAATATTATATTCAGGTAAAAATTTTTTGAAGCCAGTCCTATTTTTGTTCGAATATCAGTTTTATACGTTGAATCAAAATATATCATAATTAGAGTTGTACCTGATGGTAAAATCCATACTCTAATATTCTGTCTTATTTGTTTAGAAGCCCATCCGTGGATTTTTTGCTCATGTTTTCCTTTTCCATATATTTTGTTAATTTCTGTTAACAATTCCAGAGGAGTTGCGAAGTGATATCTGATACGTTCAATTCCGAGTTTGTCATAGCAGAAATAAAAATCTCTGTTTAATAAAAGCTCTTCTGCTCCATAACTTTCGTAGTATTTAGTAACTGAGTACTTTGATGTAAAGAAGAAGCCTTTATAAAAAACATTTTTCTTAATTAGCTTTATATTTGGATAGTATTTTTTTACCTGATTTACAGTTATTTCCCATTTTAAGTTTTTAAAATTATTTGTATTGGCATAGGCATTATCAGATTTCACAAAAATAAAAACTAAAAGAGAGAAGCAAAGCAAAAAAAATAAACAGTGATTTTTGTGCATAAAGATTATGATTTCAATGAGTTAAATATATACCTCTGGTTCCTGTATTATAGGAGAATCAAATTGACCGGTCAATATTGTTAGTTTGATTATCCATAATTTTCAGAAAAAATGAATTGCATATAACTGTATAAATTTTGCACAATTTTAGATATAGTGAAAATATTGCCTATTGGAAAAATCCATTTTTATATTTAATCAAACATATATTTCCCTTAAATTTTGTACTCAAATGAACAAATATATGCTTTTTTAAAATCCAGTATTCTATTTTGGCACAATGCCTGCTAAAAAGTATTACAGATATTTTATCAACCCAAAAAGAGAGGATTAAACCATGAACTTAAAGAAAAATGCTAAAACATTAGTTTTTACAGGGCTGATTATGAGCATGCTTGTATCAGGAGCTGCAATTTACGCAAATAGTAATACTCAGGAAAATAAGAAAGAGCATAAAAACAAAGAAGGAGTATATATAGTCGTACCTAAAAAAATGTTTGATATGATGAAAGGTGAGAAAAAAATCGATAAGAATACACCAAAAGAATTTTTTATTTATACTAAAGACGGTAAATTGCAGAAGTTGACTTCAAAAAACGCCACTACACAAACCGCTGATCAGGAAGTAACATCACAAAAAACAAGAGAAATGATTTTGGTTCCCAAATCAGAGTTTAGAGATCTGATGAAAGAATTCAAAAAAAACAGACCCACAAAGGAACAGCGTAAAGAGTGTAAGCAGAAATTATTAAATGAAGTAAAAAGCTTAAATTTGACAGAATTAGGTTATCCTGCTCCTGAAAAAGTTGTTTTTCCAAAACACAAAGGTAAAAGGGGAGGTAAATGTGGCGATATGAATAAAGCACAGAAAGAGTGTCAGATGAAAAATCAGGAACATCAAACAACACAGGCTGATCAATAGAAATTAAGTTAAAATAATACCTGCCCGCATTATAATGATGACAGGTATTATCTTAACATAAAGATTTGAGTTTTAGGTTTTATGAATATAATTATACTATGATGGATTCTTATATCCGAATTTTACATTTACACTAAAACGTGAAAGCTAACATTTAATATCTAGGATTATGTTTACGAACTTTAAATTCAGAAAAATATATCTTCTACCGATAATTATTGGTCTCATTCTATTTTTGGGCCTATCATACTGGTTCTATCATGAACGCATAGTAACGAAAAAACAGACAATAACGATTATGCGTGACGAGGCTGTGGTGATCAATAAAGCACTAAAGGGAATAATACAGTCTCAGATGCATAAAGGCAGGATCGCCAGAACACGGCTGGGTTTTATTATAAATAATGTAGTAGATTCTAAGATTCTTAAATATGTGTGTATAAGAAGTAACAAAAAAATTATATATGAATCTAATGACACAGTGCCGGTAAATTTTAAATTTAAAGGTAAATCAGGATATAAAATACATAACAAAATTTTTTATTACTGGAGTTTAGATAAATACAATAATTTTCCTCCTCCCCCGCCAAATAAGAAGAAACAGTTTAGATTTTTTATGGAACACTACTATAACCAGGGTCGTGATGCTGTCCGTAGTTATGATTTCAGCAAATCTTCGCAGAAAATAATAATTGGTATTGATGCCAATAACTTTATTAGACAGATTCATGAAGTTAATTCCAAACTTGCTTTGACTTATTTCTTCAGTTGTCTTGCTTTGATAATATTAATTATGACATGGATTTACTTTTTGAAAAACAGTAGACTGAAATTTGAACTTGCATCTGTTAAAGAGAGAACGGAAAAATTGGAGGAATTAGGCCTGGCTTCAGCAGGTCTTGCTCATGAAATAAAAAATCCATTGGGAATTATTAGAGGGTTTGCTCAGAGAATTTCTAAAAGTGATGATGTAGGAAATATTCGTGAGATGTCATATAAAATAATTGATGAAGCAGATGTTACCACAGAAAGACTTAGTGATTTTATGAACTATGCTAAGCATAGAGCTCCGGTATTTGAAGAAATAAGTGTAAGAAATGATTTTTTTGATACTTTAGAAATCTTTAAGTATGATTTTGAAGATAAATGTATTAATTTTAAAACAGATTTAGATGATATAATTATTGAGGCTGACAAAGAGTTTCTTAATCAGATAGTAATAAATATTTTAATGAACTGCTGCAATGCATGTAAATCAGGAAATAGCGTAAAGTTAACCTTTAATAGATTAGGCAGCTTTGCTTGTCTTGAAATAACAGATGACGGACCGGGAATAAATGAAAAATTGTTGAATAAAATATATAAACCTTATGTATCAGGTTCACCAAAAGGACACGGTATAGGATTGTCTATTGTAAAAAAACTTGTTGAAGAATCAGGCTGGAGTATTGATATTACTTCAGAAGTTAATAATGGTACAACAGTTAAAATTAATAATGTTAAAATTTGCTAAAAAATTATGAAAAAAACAGTACTAATTGTAGATGATGAACAATCATTCAGAAAACTGTATTCTCAGACAATCGGAGAATTGGATATAGATATAATTACCGCTTCTTCAGGAGAAGAGGCTGTAAATTTAATCAACAATTTTTCGCCAGATATGGTAATTTCTGATGTAAGAATGTTGGAGCTTGACGGGATCACTCTTCTTAAAACAGTTAAAAAAGATAAACCTGAATTACCTTTTTTATTAATTACAGCCTATGCAAATATAAGAGACGCTGTTAATTCTTTAAAACTTGGAGCTGTTGATTATCTGGAAAAACCTGTCGACCTTGATGAATTAAAGTCTGCCGTCAGTGATACATTAAACCTTAAAAATATTACTAAAGCTGTTGATGTTCCAAAAGAAGTGATGGATGGTATAATTGCAGAGAGCAGTGTTATCAGAAATTTATATAGTGATGCCTACAGAGTTGCTGAAAGTGATATAACAATTTTAATAACTGGTGAAAGTGGTGTAGGTAAGGAAGTTTTAGCTCAGTTTATACATGATAACAGTTCTAGACGTTCCGATAAACTTGTTACGCTAAATTGTGCTTCAATACCTCGCAATATACTTAATAGTGAATTATTTGGGCATATAAAAGGAGCTTTTACAGGAGCAGTCAGTAATAGAGCTGGAAAATTTAGAGAAGCAGATAAAGGCAGTCTGTTTTTAGATGAAATAGGTGATATGCCAATTGAATTGCAGGCGTCACTTTTAAGAGTGCTGGAAAACAGTAAAATTAGTCCTGTAGGCAGTGATAAAGAAGAAAAAGTTGATGTAAGGCTTATTGCTGCAACAAATAAGAGCCTTGATGATGAAATAGTAAATGGCAATTTCAGAGAAGATTTATATTATAGATTAAATGTGATTACGCTGGAAATACCTCCACTGAGAGAGAGACAGGAGGATATTATCCCCTTAGCCCGTTATTTTCTTAAAGCAGATAGTTGTAAGAAATATAAAAGATTATCTTCATATACTGCAAGAATTCTACAGAATTATAGTTGGCCGGGGAATATCAGAGAGTTATCCAATGCCATGAAAAGAGCTAAAATCCTATCAAGAACAGAGTTGATTATGCCTGAACATTTGCCTCAAAATATTAGAAATAACAGTGACATTAAAAATTATGAAATTAATTTGGAAAGTATCACTACTTTAGAGAAAAGTGAAATCAGTTCAATTCGTGCCGCTTTAGAAAAAATGAATGGTAATCAGACAAAAACTGCTGAACTGCTAGGAATAAGCAGAAGAACTCTGATTAATAAAATAAAAAAATACAATCTGTAGTTTGGTTTTTTCTTATCCTCTGTGCTAGAATCTAGATATAAAACTATGCCTGTTTCAGTTATGGATATACAATATCCTGAATGCTCGGTTCTTTAATGTAGAGCTTTACAAGTTTATAGTTCTCCATGTTTGTTTTGGTAAGAATCATAACTTAAAAATGAGCATCGGTAAAATGCCATTGAGCATCCATAATTAAACTGACAGCTCTAATGCCGGCTGTTTTTTACAAAGGCAATAGTATTAAAAACATGAAAACTTTTAACTGGCACAAAGTGCAATAACCTGTAAGGAAATTTAAATGAAAAAAAAAACAATTCTCTGTCTTGTTTTTGCTTGTCTCTTTTCAATGCTGCTGGTAAGCTGTCATTCCGGCAAATATAAAACAGCAGCCAACCTTAAGTATAGCGGCACCAGTTCATACGGTTATTATGAAAACTATGAGTATAAAGAATTAAAAGCAACCCGTTTTTATTTTGGTATTGATAAAATGACTTATCAGTTTAAATACTTCAATGGCAATAATGCTATATGTACTTTTCAGGTAGAACAACCTACAGAATATACAATGAACTTCCTTACAGATATAAGCAAAGGTGAAATCAGATTTTCTGTTGTCAACACTGCTGATACATTTATGAGTGTGGCTCCAAGAAACGGTATCATTGCAGAAGAAACATTTGAGCTGACAAAACCAGGAATGTATTTTCTGGAGGTTAATGGAGAAGATGCCTCTGGAAAATATGCAGTTAACTGGACAACTAAAAATATAAAATAACAGAATGAATCATTAAATGTTCAGATTGGTTAAATCTACGATTATTAGTTATTTATTGATTGTTTCACTATCAGTTTATGGAAATAAATCATCAGAAGAAAGCTCTAAAAATTCTTTAAGCGACACTGTCCTTGAGTATTTATACCTTCCGATCAGTTATTTTTTACCTCATTTTGAAAATAGGGAAATTTTATACGAAACAGAAAGTCAGTATTTTTATATTCGTGTGGAAAAAGATTATTTAAATAGAAGGCATTTAGTCTTTTTGCCCAGAAAAGGCTCTCAAAGTATTTATAACCCTGAAGATCCTGAGGAAGTCATATCCAGCCTGGTCTATTATTCAGCTATTTCTCTTCCTGCGCTTAACAGAGAGCCAGAAAAAATACTTTTTTTAGGGATGGGGGGAGGAATAATGCCAATGATGTATAGGCGCAGTTTTCCTGATACAGTGATTGACATTGTAGAAATAGACAAGACTGTTCCAATTGTGGCCAGAGATTATTTCGGATTCTTAAAAGATGATAATATGTCAATTTATATACAGGATGCCAGAGTATACGTAAATAAGTCAGATATGAAATATGATATTATTTTCATGGATATATATAATGCTGAAAATATTCCTTTTCAGGTTACGACAAAAGAGTATTATGAAGAAGTTAAAAATAATTTGAATAAAAACGGAATTTTATATATAAATCTTGCGAATCTAAAAAATAAAAAATTTATAGCTTCTGAATTGAGAACAGTCTTTTCTGTTTTCCCAAATACCTATGTTTTTGAATCACCGAACAGAAGCAATTTCAATATTATCTCCACTGTTGATAATAAATTGGATTTTGCTGTAATTCAAGATAATTCTGTTCTGATGGACAATGATAATATTATAAATTTTAAGTTGGTTCCCTTGTTGAATTCATTAATGGGAAGAGAGGATTTAGAGGAAATTATGAGTAAATCAAATAATATTATCACAGATGATTTTGCACCGTTAAATTAATGGTTAATGATAAATTAGTATTATGAAGTTTATTTTATTGCATATAATTGCATTTTTATCAGGTTTTTCATTAATGGGATATGAAATACTTGGTAGTCGTATTTTAGCTCCTTATTTTGGAAGTTCTGTCTATGTATGGGGAGCTATTATTTCAATTTTTATGCTTGGCCTCAGCATAGGGTATCCTATTGGCGGATCTTTGGCTGATAAAAGAAGTAGAGCAGGGGATATTGCATTGGTACTGCTGTTGTCAATAATTTTTATTTTCATTGTCTCTTGTTTAGGAAGTATTATATGTCTGCGCTTCTCTAATATGAATATCAATATTAAATATTCAGCCTTATTTGTCTCAACAATTTTATTTCTTCTTCCATGTATATGTTTAGGTATTATTTCACCATATTTAGTGAAACTTGCAACCAGCAGAAAGGACAATATCGGCCGGAGAGTAGGGAGTATTTACTGTTTATCTACAATAGGCAGTATAATAGGAACGCTTTTCGTGTCTTTTTATTTGATAACATTACTTGGTACTTCTAATGGGGTAAGAATGCTCTGTATACCACTGTTATTAGCATTAATGTTTGCTTTGTTATATGGCTTTATTAATAGAAAAATAGTCTGATTTTTTGTTTCTGATCTCAATTTTTCAATTTCTAATATTGTCTTTCAATTTTAATTGATTATAATGCTTTTTAAGCAAGAATACTTATGAATTTTAACTGGTGTGATTTTATGAAATTTATTTCAATTCTTATATTTTTATCCATGTTTTTTATTCAACTTTCAGCTTTTTCAGAAGAAAATATAAAAAGTAAAGTAACCGAAGTTACACCTGATACTATTCGTACGATAATAAAAAAAACCGGATATAATCCTTTATTTAATTATGGCCGAATAGGTAAAAACATTGGCTATAATGCAAAAGTTAAAATTGATGACACTACTAATCATATTTTCTTTAGAATGAACGTTGAACCTCTTGATGGTAGGAAAAAGGTTAATTCATGTGATATTTCCCTGACTGTTTATAAAGATAACGGAGAGAAAGCAAAAATAGCTGCAATTAAAAAATTTAATGAAGTAGCTATAGGTTTTATCACAAGTTACTATGAAGTTGTTTTTAAAAAAAAGCCGCCTGTGAAACTGACAGATGCAATTAAAAAAGGTACTAATTTTCACACCTATATTAAGTCTCATGATTTAGAGATTTCAGCTTACTCAACAGAGTTTCCATACGAATATAGAAAAGATCTGTTCATAGAGTAATTTATTTCATCTTAAGATAGATTACTCAAATCCGGTTCCGCTCATACATTTTGTTCCAGCGGCTGTGCCTGAAGAACATTTGCTAGATGCTGCTGCTCCGGCATTGCAGCCGCCGACTGCTTCTGGTCCCGCAGCGCATGAAGCAGTTCCAGCCTGATCCCCGCTGCAGCAGGCGGCACTGGAGTATAAATATGGAAACATTTTGTTCAAACACGGCTTATTGTATTTCATTATTTCTCCATAGTTGCTTTTATCTTTTTTCTGAAAATAAAGTTATATTTTGATTCATTAATAAATCGAATCTTCCCTTTATTAACACTGAACGTGATTTTAACATAATGCTGGTGAATTCCTTTTAACAGTTTACTTGTAAAATCTGATCTAATATTTTCTCCAGATGGACACTGTTTCTCAAGTTTATAGCTGTATAAATTATTATGTCCTGGAATTGATACTGTATATTTTAGAACGGCACCTTTTTCAATTTTGGGCATTTTCCAGTAGAAGGTAAAACTGTCAAAGTTTTCAGGTATTCTCTCTCCGGTTATAAAAGTTATTTTGTCTGATTCTTTTGGTGTTATGTTTTGTGTATTGGAACTTGTTGCATTTGTTGTAATGGTGCAGATAAAAATGAAACATCCAAGCAGTTTTATGAATTTAGTACTATTCATATTGTGTCCTCAGTTTATAATTTATTTTTATTTATAAATAATTTATACGGAAACTTGATCTGCCATTCATTATCGGTACTCTCTGACTTTTGCCCAATTGGCTTATTTTTATATTTTAATATATAAGATTCTAAGTTATTTCTTTTAATTGAAATTATTTGAACATTAAAAAAATTATGTGCAAAGTTAAATATTTTTGATTCAGTAATTTTACATGAAACGAAGCTCAGAGGAGAAATTATATATGGTTTTGAAAACTTTTTGTAAATTAACAATCTATGCAAAATATATCCAATTCTGCCTGATTTCATCTGAATAGTGGTGCTTTTTCTTTTTGCAGAGATCACTTTGCCTATTACGTCTTCATATTTAATGACGTAAGGATCAATCTTATTATTATTGTCGCCTCTGGTAATTACTCCTGAGTCCAACTTTTTTATTATTCTATGAACTACATCAAAAGGCTTTTCAGGGTGAGGGTAGAGTATGATATCGCCGACTTTCATTTCTTTTTGGCTTATATAATCATAGATGACAAGACCGTCTCCACTTTTCAAAGTCGGAAACATGCTTGGCCCTACGCATGTATTGAATTTTGATTTATAGTTATCCATATTAGATACTTGATATTTGATGCTAGAAATTTGATTTTTTAGTTTTGTTTATAAAGGCATTAAGTTTAGGACCAAGTTCGTCAATTATTTTCTTATATTGAAGATTATTTGATTCAGAAAGTATATTTCTCCTTATAAGTTTTCTAAGCCATGATTTTGTTTCCTCAAATGAACCTCTTGAATATATATAGAATTTTTATCTGCAGAAGAAAATCTACCGTATCCTTCTGCTATATTGGCAGAGATACTGTCTGCTGATCTAATTACCTGATATCCGATACTGTTTTTTGTCTTAGAATCCCAATTATTAAAATCATACCATATTAAATCAGAAAGTCTTTCTGCAAGTTGGTAAACCTCCAATTCATATACTTCTTTCATGTTTTAATTGTATCCTTAATTATTTTACCACTACCAAGTGTTCAGTATATAATATCAAGTATCAAATTGCTTTCTCAATCTCTTTCCAGAATTCTCCATGCAGTGTTGCCTTCAGTTTGTAACATGGTATTTTACATGATATATCAAAGGCGTTATTGAATATTTTATGCACCATTATCTTTTTTTCAGTTACATCTATTTTAGGCCAGAATGATTCCCAAACCTGTTTAAAACTGTCAAAAATTTTTTGTGAATTTTGTGGATTCCTAATTGGTAGTATTTCATCAACATCTGATTGTTCTAAAAAGAAAATTGCTTTAAGAGGGACTGAGTATGATGTATTAAATGTACTCATTTTTTTATTCCACAGATGATCGCTCCATGTGGGCATGGGATGAACTCTGTAGTTGCTGTCTGAATCACTGACGATTAATGACATATCATCGGATAGCGGTGTCCAGTAGTTGGGAAATCTTATGCTGCAGGTTGATTTTCCAGTTCCGCCATGAGCAGCAATCAAAATGCCTTTGCCATTTAACTCAGCAAGTGCTGCGTGAATAGGACCTCCTCTGTTGTGGAGTGTATAATGTTTATAGATAGGCTTTAAAGAAGTTGACATGTTTATGATTTTAATTTCCTGGTGATGGATAAAATCACTGTTAAGTTCTATAAAAGTTTCCGGTTTATGGTTATGCGACCATACTCTGTACACTGCACCCTGTTTAAACTGATTCCAGTCTTCTGTACTATCTGTTTCAGGAAGCTTATTGTCATGTTTCAATGCAAGAAAGAGCAGTTTTTTATCAGCTTCATTCATATCATCTGATGCTCTGCTGATCTGCATTATATATGAAAAGTCTTTAAGCCATGTTGTCATTGATTCTGCTGCTCTAAATTCCCATGTCAGACCGTCTGACAAAGGCAATAAGTATTTTCTTTCATTTCCTGAAAATTGTCTCAGCATATTATTTTGTAATCTTTCTTTCCTATTCGTAATTATTTAGTTTATCCATCAAAAAAAGTTTTGTAATCTTCATGCTTTAAAAGATCGTTATGGTAGCCTATTAAAGGAGGTTTATTATCATCCCTCAGAAAAATTATCTTATCTGCATTTTTAACGGTTCCTAATCTGTGAGCTATTGTAAACATAGTTTTATTTTTTACAACATCAGGCAGAAGGTTGTAAATTGAGTTTTCTGTTACATTGTCAAGTGATGCTGTTGGTTCATCCAGTATCAGGATATCAGGATTTTTAACAAGCGCTCTTGCTATAGACAGGCGTTGTTTCTGCCCTTCAGATAAATTCCCTGCACCTTCTACCAAATTAGTTTCATATTTATCAGGCAGATTGTCAATAAAATCATGGATATCGGCAGTTTTAGCTGCTCTGATCACATCGTCCAAACTAGCTTCAGAATTGCCGTATTTAATATTGTCTATAATTTTCCCTGACAAGAGTTCAGTTTTCTGAGAAACATAGCCTATCCTGTTTCTCAGTGATCTGACATTATATTCTGAGATGCTTTTATCATCTATCAGTATATCTCCACTTTTTTGTTTATAAAATCTCATTATCAGGCTAATTAGAGTAGTTTTTCCTATTCCGCTCAACCCTATTAGAGCCCAGTGTTCACCTGGATTTACACTGAAAGTTATATTTGACAGAACAGGTTCTTTTGGATCATAGGAAAAAGAGATGTTATTAAATTCTACTTTCCCTTTTATGTTATTAGGTGCTAATCCTGTTTCTGTGTTTTCTTCAGGTGTAACTTCAAATAGAGAAGCAAGCCTTTCAAGACCTGCTCTGGTATTTTGAAGCTGATTAGTACTTGAAGCAAGAAACCCGACTGGGCCATAAACAAAGCCAAGATATTGCTGAAAGGCAAGAAGAGAACCTATTGACCAGTCTCCCTTTATAACCCAATATGAACCAAAAGCGAGAACAAAAAATCTTGCTACATTAGGGAGAAGGTTCATTATATTGCTGTTGATGCTGCTCAGCACCATGTTTTCATTAGCAAATTTATAGTTTTTTCTTATTTCAGTTACTATTTTATTTTCACTTTTCTTTTCATTAGAAAATGTTTTTATCAGAGGGATAGAAGATATTAACTCCTGAAAAGCTGATTGGTAACCGGCACTTCTCTCTCTGTTTCTATGACTTAATACATAGGTTTTTCTGGCAAAAAATATGGTTATAATGAATGGAATAGGCAGAGAAATCATTATTGGAACAGCAATCCTCCACTCAAGATAGAAGATGAAGCATATACCTCCTATTAATCTTGTTATCTGAATGAATATCTGCACAAATGTTCCTGAGATGAACCAGTTTACACAGCTTACATCCGAGGTAAGGCGTGACATAAGATAACCTTTATGTATATGGTCAAAAAACATTTTAGGAAATGAAAATACACGTTTAATCAACTTTTGCTGCAGGTGAAGGGTTACTTCCTGTGTAAATCTTGTACTTATAAATCCTCTTAACTGTCCTGCAATGCTATTAGTTATACCTATTGCGAGCAGTAATATGATCACTGGTGCAAGCAGTTTTAAATGTCTTTGTATTAGAACATGATCAATTAAATATCTGTTTATCATCGGTCCTGGAAAAGCAAGCAGTGAAGTAATTAGAAGTAAAATCATGCTTATTGATCCAAGTTTCCATTGGGTCAGTATCGATGGATATATGTACTTTATATTATCCCGGAATCGGCCATATTTGTGTGATGGCGCAATATGGTCCTCTGGGAGCCTGCAGTTTAGTGCATTTTTAAGATGTACAAACCAATTATTCATATTAATTATTGAATTAGAAATTATGAATTACTTTTAATACTGTGGATCGTAATTCGTAAATGAAAATTTATATCATTCCTTTCTCATGTTCACTTCCTGGTTTCAGTCTGGTTTTTGGAAAAATACCTGCTTTATATGCTTCTTCACAATACCAGAAGGGAGCGAAAAGATCTTTGTGCCTGTAATAGTTCATAGCAACGCATGAACCTAGACACATATTTTTCATAATACAGTCCTTACAGATTCCTTTCAAATTGCCTGGGAGTTCCTTTCTTATATCATCCAAAACAGAGCTGTTATTCCATATATCAGCGAGCTTATCTTTTGATGCATGGCCGAAACATAGCTCTGGAACTGTTTCTCCTATTCCACAGAGAGCATATTTTCCGCTTCCTAAAACGCCCATTATTCCAAAAATGCCGCATCTTCCGCTTGATTTTGAGAAAATTTTACTTAGTGGTCGAAATGCAGAAGTATGAGAATAAACTACTCTTATTTTTGATTTCGGTTCCAGTTCATTCTCAACCCAGGCGCCTAGCTCAACAAGTTTTTCAATTGGGAGCGTTTCACCTGCATCATGCATCTGTTCGCCTCTGGCCGTAGGAGTTACAAGATTAAATTTTACAGATTCAGCTCCTTCTTTTTCAGCAAGTCTGACCACAGATTCCATCTGATCAGCATTATTTTTCATAATAGACATTATATATTGCGGTCGCAATCCTGCTTTCACTAGATTTCTGGAACCGTTTAACGCTGCTTCAAAACAGCCCTCTACTCCTCTTACCCATTCATGTGTCTCAGCTTCTGATCCATCCAGGCTTATTGAAACAAAAGGATTATTGCACTTTAATATTTTTTTAACGATTTCCTGAGTACACTCAACTCCATTAGTTTCGATAGTTAATCGGAGCCCTTGTTCAGCGATATGGTCAAGTATTTTGTTTATGTCAGGGTGTATTAAAGGTTCACCCCCTGTAAGTTTAACACCGCTCATTCCAAGTTCTTTGCCCTGTTTGATTATATCCTTAAACAGTTCAAAATCCAAAGTTGGAAATACAGGATTACCCTTTTCAAATTTTGGTGCTATCCAACAGTGTCTGCATTTCAGATTGCATCCTTCAGTTAGGTAAAAATATATAGTATTTAAGAAATATCCGCATTCGGGTACTTTTGGTTGATTGTTTACCTGTTTATTTTCCATTTCTTTTTCCATAAAAGTATTAATCCTTAATTCTTATAGTGCAGGCTCAAAGCAGTTAAGGCACAGAGGCACAAAGTTATTTTTTTAAATGAATTTTTAATTTTTTAATCATACTGCTTAACATTCTTTCAAGTTCTTTTGTTTTTTCATATATAGTTTTAAAACTTTCTTCTAATAAGTATTTAAGGTTATACGAGATTTCTATTTGTGTCTGTAGTTCATAAAGAGAACCTACTGAAATTTGTAAGAATCTTATATAATCATTGCTGGAATTTCTGCCATAGCCTTCGGCAATATTACTTGGGATTGAAACGGCACACCTTCTAATTTGAGATATTAAACCATATTGTTCTTCGCGAGGGAAGTTTTTTGTAGTTTTATATATTTCAGAAACTAAGTCCATTGATTTCTGCCATACAAGTAAATCTCTATATGTTTTAATTTTAATTCTCATATACTCTGTACCTATGTGCCTTTGCCGCTTTGTACCTCAATTGGGCAATTCCCCACCTGCTTCTAGAAATGTTCTATAACATGAATCAGGCGAAGGTTCGTTTTCATTTCCTGTCAATGTATATGCCAGGGCAGGGCATCCGCCTCTGCAGTATGGCGTATATTTACAGTCACTGCAGTAAGCGAATTTTTTTAGAGGCATATCTCTTCTTTCGCGTAGACGCTTTAATTCAGTGTGGTTATGCCAGACTTCTCTCAGATTGTCCTTATTGATTCTTCCAAGTTCAATATGAGGTATTTGTGAACACGGTATCATTATTCCGTCTGCTCTTACAGCCATTTTACTGAAAACACCGCCACAGCTTCTTAAATAACCGCATCCAGGTGTCTCTTTAATACCGGCTTTAATAGTATCTTCCATCTCTTTCCAGTGTTTGCCGCTTGCAAGCGGACCTGCCTGTGCACCGATTCTTCCATTATATTTTTTATTTAATTCAAAAAGTTTTGCTATTACAAAAGAATACTCATCTGCATTGAGCTGGGTATCATCACTGTTTTCCCGACATAATCCCAGATGAGAAGCCGAATTAGTTGAAAATGATGGTAAACCAACATCCTCAAGTAGAAGTTTTGCTACTTTATCAAGGTCATTGAAATTGTGTTTATGAATTGTAACTCTGGTTGTTGCAGGAAGTTTATGCTTTATAAGAAGCTTTAGTCCTCGCAAAGCATCATTAAAAGATCCTTTACCTCTTGATATATCATGAGATTCTGGGCCCGGACCGTCAATTGAAACCTGTATACTGTTGCATCTTCCTGTTGATTTTATAAAATCCAGAATTTCTTCAGTAATCAAAGATCCGTTGCTTAACATGGAAAATCTCATTCTGTTTGCAACTATTCCAGTGATCAGTTCTTTTATATCTTTTCTGAAAAAGGGTTCGCCTCCTGAAAGGCAGACATCCAATACAGCACAATCCCTGAGCTCTTCAAAAAATTTAAGCCATTCTTCAGTTGGAAGGTCTTTTCCTGTTTCTCCTTCACTACTGAAATGTGAACAGTAGGAGCATCTGAGATTGCACTTTGTAGTGATATTCAGATCAACGCTCTTTGGTGTTTTCATTAATTGCATAACTTATATCCATAAATATTAGAATTCTAAATTTCATATGTTAGTTATAGAGCTTGTTTCAGGGCAACTAACAATTCGTAACTGCTGAATCGTAATTCTTAATTATTTTTCGTATCCAATAAGTCCTCTTTTTTCTAGATCAGTTACAAATTCTTCAATATGTAAAGGAGCATCATCAGGAATCCCATCTTCACAAGCTTCTTCCAGATCATTTAATATTTGTTCTAACGAGTGTTTTCCATCCATTTTTTTCCATATAAAGGAACTTACCGGGTCTAATCCGAAAGTTTCATTTGCATCCGGGTCAAATAATACAGCCCAATCGTCAAATTCTTCTCTGAAAACTACCATAGGATTCACAGTCGGAAAATTTGCTTTTAAGTCCATCTTCTTCTCCTTGTTTTTTATTTATTGACTTATTTAATTTATGTTTCAAATTTCAAGTTCATAAAATTAATTTCTCACTCTTTCAGCCACTTCAAAATTTGTATATAACTAACAGATTTATGTGTTGTGCTCTTCTTTTTCCTTAAAAAGTATAAATTCAGTGATTTTTTAAAATAGTTTTTTAAGACAAACAGTGCCCTGGGGAGATAATAGAAATATTTTTTCTTCGATTTTTCATCAAGGCCATAAGTTCTGCAGATTACATGTGAGGAAAAAAAACCGTAAAACAAATACTTTATTTTTCCTGCTAATTTTCTATTTTGAAATTCTTCTATTATACTGCTTTCAATGCATTGAGTGCCTGTATTAATCGTAGCTAACAGATGTTTTTCAACTGCTTCAATTATGAGAAAGTTTTCTTTCTTGAATTCTTTAATTTCACTAGAAAAGTTATTTAGCACTGTATTAAAAATATTTTCTACTGAAGTGATGACAATAAAAAGCATTTTGGTTATGTTCCACTCTTCAGCTCTATTTTTTACTGTATTCCAATTAATGTCTTCACGGCTGATTAAGAAGTGTAGATCCAACATCTTAATCAGACATTGTCTGAATTTGTCCTGTACTATTTCCATGCATAAATGAAGAATAATATCTTCCACAGACATAGTGTAGGCTTTGTTGCCTTCAATATTTATTTCTTCTGCTCTGCTTCTTATATCATCGGTATTGATATTGACTTCAGGATTCCCGGGCAGTTTGAGAAATTTTAATTCACAGTGCAGTTCAATAGGGCGTTTATTGGGATGTATAAGCTCTGGAAGATGTTTTTCATATTTCAACCATGTTTTAAAATCAAATTTGTGAATAAATTTATAACCGAATTCCTGAATCAGTTCTGCTGTCCGGACAGCAGCATCCTTTTTTATCAAAAGGTCAATATCCTGCATTGTTCTTGTGACAGGATTGCTATAGTATTTCTCCGAAAGATAAATACCTTTTATTAGTATTATGTCAATATTATGATTGTTGGCGGCAATCAAGATATTATTCAAATCATGATTACCTTTTATGTATTCTGCAGAAGCTGAAGAATAATATTTTTTTAAACTTTCCAGTATGTGCTCAGGAACATGATTGTAGTGCCGCCTAATTTTATAATAAAAGAGAGGGCATAATCCAAAAAAGGTCAAAAATTTATATACGCTATCCCAATATGGTTCTTTAATTGAAGACAGAAAATCATTTATATGTTGACTGTCTTCTGAAACAAGCATGGAACAGATAGCCTTTTTGATTTTTAAGTTTTCCAATATGTGGTTCCTCTGTTTATCTAACCTGATTAATTTTTATATGAATTATTTTTGTTTTGTAGTGATAATCTGTTGATTTCAATAAAAAATATTGAAATTATTTCTTATTTAAGATTTAATGTATCTTTAATAGGAAATTATTTCTTAAAATAGGATAATGATATGAAAGCTGATATCAAAAAAATAATAGAGATAAGAAAAGCAAAAGGTATATCTGTAAACAGGTTTGCTGAACATCTCGGTGTCTCTACCAGAACAGTCTATAACTGGGAAAACGGGAAATCAAATCCAGGGAAGACTGACTTGATGGCAATAGCCCATTTATTAGATGTAAAGCTTAGTGATATATCTGATTATAAGGATACAAAATTTCATTATTTTAAACCCGGACTGCATAAAACCAATAATCTTAAAGAAAGCACCGATCTTTTTAAGAATATTATTAGTAATATTCATTATACAGAATACTCAAAATTAGAACCACTCCTTCATGCTTATGAGGATGTATGCCGATTAAATAAAGAAAATAGTAAGCTTAGGAAAAGAGTATCAAGGCTTAATCTTATTCTTGATTCTGTGGATTCAGCCGTTTATATAAAAAACTCCAAGCATATTGTGACTTACGTTAACCAAGGTTTTATAAATATGCTACCTGAAAGAATAACAGAAGCAGATATTATCGGGCATAAATTTTCAGAAATATTTCCAATGAGTGAAATAAAACCTATTCTTAATCTGGAAAATGAGGCTTTCAGTGGTATGCCTGTTCATAATAGATCAATAAAATTTCCATTTTATACTCAAAACCAGACATGTGTTATTTCGATGAGTATTTGTTATGGAAAAAATTCTGTAAATGAAATTATTGTTATATATCATTGACTATTAAATAATTTTACTCTATAATATAAATTAAAAGTTTTATAATAACTAAAAAATTAAATCTTATTATGAATAAAAAAAAACTTTTTTGGTGTAAACCTAGATTGCATGTATGCTCTTCTCAGACAGTGCATGGTTATTGTAATAGCAATGGCTCAGTAGCAACAGTTGAACGTGTGGGGGTTTGTACTGGGGGATCAACTGGTACGGCGCAAACAACGTGCAATCCAGGAAGTGACGCAAATGAATTATGTAATACAGGTGGTACTGCCAATACCCCTGCATTTTGTAGTATTGGATCATATGCTAATCAGGGTGCATGCCTTGGTGGGACTGACGTGATAACTGGAAGTACATGTTCCACAGGTAATACTGCTAGTGAGTGATAGAAAGTAAAGTTACTGAACCAGTTTGTATTTTATATCCTTCTCTTTAAATCATATCTATATATCTAACTTGAATAGCTGATTTTAAACTGATTTATTTTTGGACACCTATTCACTCTTTTATTTCTGTCTAACTAAACTATAGCGGAATTTTAATAGACTGTAACTGTGTATTAATTTTAATCATTGTGGATACTTAATGATAATAGATTATACTGATATCAATACTTTCTGAGATATAGCTGAATGAGTGAGAATGAAAAGAAAATATTTAATAATTTTTGGGTTAATTTTACTACTTGCTGTTGATTTTTATGCCAGCAACCTGCATCGAAAAGAGGTTTATGTTGCATTACAGTGGCAGCCCCAGGCTGAATTTGCAGGTTATTACGTTGCACAGGAACTTGGCTTTTATAAGGAACATGGTTTTGATGTTAAATTTATACATGAGAATGATAACTCAGAAATAATCAAGCTGATAAAATCCGGAAAAACTGAATTTGCTGTTCTTTCGCTGGTAAGTGCTATTGTCTGGAACGATGATGGCTTAGATCTTATAAATATTGCTCAAATGCAGCAGAAATCAGATCTATCTTATGTTGCAAAATATAATTCGGGGATATTTGAAGTTTCTGATATTAATAATAAAAGAGTTGCTCTATATGACTCAGAATATAAAAGTCTCCAGAAAGCTTTTCTAAATAAGCATAATATTGAAGCCATACTGATTCCTGTTATTTCAGGTATAAATTTGTTTCTGTACGGCGGAGTGGATCTGCTTCCGGTTAAAAGATACAACGAGTACCACACTCTATTAAATTCAGGATTGAATTCAAATGAACTTACACTTTTTCCTCTTGAAGAGTACGGACTTGATATACCCGGAACGGGTATCTACTGCAGAAAATCATTTTATAAAAATAATCCTTCCATATGCAATCAGTTTGTTAATGCCACTGTAAAAGGCTGGCAGTATGCATTTAATAATCCGGATAAAGCTATCAAAATAGTAAATAAAAGAATGTATGAAAGCAAAATGATGACAAATTCCGTTCACCAAAAATGGATGCTGAATAGAATGGACGATATTATGATCCCAGGTAAAGGGAACATTCTCAATACTCACCTCAATATATTAGGATTTGAATTAACTGCAGAAATATTAAAGAATGATGGCATAATAAAAACCATTCCTAAATATAATGAATTTTATATGCCGGTGGGGAATAATGTTAAAAAATAAAGGCTTGGCATTTAAACAGTGTTTTTATATCTTATCTATTGCTGCTGTAATATTTATTTCTATTTTTCTTTACAATTATTATGTTACAAAAACAATTATAGTAAATAAACTGCAGGAAGATGCTTCGGTTCTTTCAAAATCTGCAAACAGAAAAATTGAACAGGTGTTTATCTCATCAGAAAGAATTGCAAGAACTATTTCCATTATGCTGAAAAATTATACATATACTGATATAAAATTACGCGATTTCTTAACTTCAATAGTTTCTAATCATTCTGAAATTTACGGAAGCTGTATTGCATTCGCACCTTATGAATATAACAAGAACATTGAATATTACGCTGCCTATGCTTACAGAAAAAAGGATAATATAGATTTTATCGATCTGTCTAAATCCTACAATTACATATACTGGAACTGGTATCAAATTCCAAAGGAACTTAAAAAAGCAGTTTGGAGCGAACCTTATTATGATAAAGGTGCAGGTAATGCAATGATGACGACATACTCTGTACCTTTTTATAAAAAGACCGGGGGAAAACAGCATTTTTTAGGTGTAGCTACAGTCGATATTTCATTGATGTGGTTAAGAAAATATATCAGGTCATTGAAAGTTCATGGCAGCGGTTATGCTTTTTTAATATCAAAGACTGGCAGAATAATATCATATCCCAATCCTAAGTACATTATGAATGAAAGTATTTTTAGTCTGGCTGAGGCCAGAGGTGAAAAAAATTTAAGATTGATCGGCAGAAAAATGATCAAAGGAGAAACCGGATTTATCGTATTTAAGAGTCTGCAGAACGGACAGAAGGGATGGCTGTATTATGCACCTGTAGAATTTACAAACTGGTCGTTAGGCGTCTTTTTCCCTGAAAATGAATTACTTGCAGGTTTCAAAAAATTAAATTTTAAAATTACTTTCCTGTCTTTAGCAGGCTTATTCATTTTGTTTATTCTGATTGTTGTAATTACGCATAGGATAACAGCTCCATTGAGGAAACTGGCAAAAGCCTCAGACAGTATAAGTGCAGGGGACTTTAATCAGAAAATACCAATGCTTTCTAAAAATGACGAAATAGGGCTTCTTACAGCATCATTTGAAACTATGCGTAAAGCGCTGATAGATTATATAAGAAATTTAAAAGAAACGACAGCAGCTAAAGAGCGAATGGAAAGCGAGCTGAATGTTGCACATAAAATACAAATGAGCATTATACCAAACAAATTTCCGGCTTTTCCTGATAACAGTGAGTTTGATATTTATGCTGCTATTCATCCAGCAAAAGCTGTCGGCGGTGATTTATATGATTTCTTCATGCTTGGGGATAATAAATTGTGTTTTGTAATTGGAGACGTGTCAGGCAAAGGCGTCCCGGCAGCTCTTTTTATGGCGGTGACCCGTACACTTCTGAGGGCTAAAAGTGATGTTAATTTAAAACCTGGGGAAATATTGACAAGAATGAATACAGAGCTGTGTATTGAGAATGAATCGGCTATGTTTGTAACCTTTTTCTGTTGTCTTTTAGATTTAGAATCAGGAAGAATGGAATTTAGTAATGCCGGGCATAATAAACCTTTAATTATTAGAACTGAGGGCAGGATAAATACTGTTAAAGAAATTCATGGGGCGCCTCTGGGGCTTTTTGATGATTCAGAATATGATACAGGTGAGATAATCTTAAATAAAGGTGACCGTATTGTTCTTTATACAGATGGTATTACAGAGGCTTTGGGTAAGAAAAATAAACTTTTTGAAGAAAGAAGGCTGTTGAATACCATTGAGAGCAATTATGAACTTGGACCTAAAAATATGATTGAAGAAATATTATTGAGAGTCGATAATTTTACAGAAGGTATTGAGCAGTCAGATGATATAACTATCGAAGTGGTTGAATATCGGGGGAAGGGAAAGCCATTAAAATAAATAGTTTATATTTTATAAGTGGTTAAAATATGTTTATATATTATAATGGGAGCTATATTTTTATGATTTTTGCATATAGTATTACTGTTTAAATTTTAAATTCTAATTTATGGATGGTTTCTTATGGTAAAAGTAGAACAGTTACTTTACAGTAAAGATAATTTTGCTTACATTGTATATTCAAATCATGAAGCGATTGTAATTGATCCAGGCTGTCCAGATAAAATTACTTCTTTTCTGAAACATAAAAAATTAAAACTGATTAATATATTAAACACTCATTCACATTTTGATCATACAGGCGGAAACAACATATTAGAAGAAAAAACCGGTTTAAAATTGTCTGATATGCAGGAACTGACAAGCAATAAGTATTTGTATGTAGGAGATGCAAGGATTGAAATAATTGCTACTCCAGGGCATACAGAAGATTCAGTTTGCATAGTTACTGAAAATGCTGTTATAACTGGGGATACTATGTTCATTGCTAACGCAGGAAACTATATTCCTGAATTATTAAAAGTATTTAAAACAAGTCTAGAAACAATTATGAAACTTCCTGATGAACTCATAGTTTACCCAGGACATGATTATACTGAGCGGGCAGTAAAAAGAGCTATGGAAATTGACCCTAAAAATGAAGACATTAAAATTTTTTGGAATAAATATGACCCGCCTCCTGTCTGCAGTACTATAGGGGATGAAAGAAAAATCAATCTATATGTGCGTACTAATACTCCTGCCATAAAGGATCATCTAAAAGCCTTTGGGAAAAATGTAAGCAGTGATTTTGAATGCTTTAAATCTTTTTTAGAGTTATATTGATGTTAATTGGAAAGATTTCCAATTCGTAATTAATAGTTCATATCCAAACAGTCGTTCAAAAACGAACAGTTGATTTCAATAATTTTCCATTATTAGAGCTATATTTGAGCATAACCTGTGTTCAAATATAGCTTTTTCCATTTTGGCACTAAAAATGCTAACTAGGATTTATTAATTAACACCTAGGCATATGTAGCATATTAAAATACGAAGGAGCTGTAGAGTGAAATCAAATAAAATAATGACACTAAAGCGAGTAATTACTTTGGCAGTACTACTCACATTTTTAATGTATTCAAAAGTTTGTGCAGCAGAGAGTTTTAAATTTAGAATAGATGATAATTGGTCATCTGGTTTTCAAGGACAGTTAATGGTGGCAAATGAGAGTGATAAAATTTATAAAAACTGGACGCTTGAGTTTTACTTCCCTTATGAAATAACTTCTTCCTGGGGAGCAGTTCAAATTTCAAATGAATATGGCAGTTATACTTTTGGCCCTCCTGAGTGGAATAAGGAGTTAAACCCAGGCGAATATATAAGCATAGGTTTTATAGCAAATTTTGACGGCGCCAAGATAGTAAAGCCATGCAATGTGAAATTAACCGCTATTGAGAAAGGTGAAAATGTTTATTCAGTTGCAGAAGCTAATGAGGATTACATATATTTTTCTGAACCTGACATGAGAATTAATTATTCGGATAATGAATCCGTTAATGCTAAAACTTAATATAAAATCCAATTGACAATTGATTGTTTGCCGCAAGCCGCTATTCACTATAGTAATTTATCAGTTTTGTCTTATTAGTATCCTGAAATTTATTGCCTACTGAATAATCCGGCTGGAGAGAAACTTTGCCGCCTCCTTCTGGAAGATCAATTGCAAAATGAGGCGTTGCAATCGAAGAGACATTTCTTCTGAAAAAATCAAGAATTTCCAGGCCTTTATGTATACCGGTTGCATAATGTTTGACACCTTTGACAGGATCAACATGAAATAAATAATGGGGTTTAATGTGATTTTTAACAAGTTTTCTAAATAGAGTTTCGAGTATTTCAGGTTTATCATTTATCTCTTTTAAAAGAACAGTCTGGTTAAGTATTGGAATGCCTGATGAGATTATTTTTTTGCATGCTTTTAAAGATGTAGGCGTTACTTCACAGGGATGATTAAAATGAGTAACAAACCATATTCCCTCATAACTGGAAAGTAGATTTACTAAGTCATTTTCTACTCTTGAAGGTAATGTTACTGGAACTCTGGATGCAATTCTAACTATTTCTACACTCTTTACGCTGTAAATAGAATCCAAAATATATTTGATGCGTTTATTACTTAGAATCAACGGGTCTCCGCCTGATAAAAGAATTTCTTTTACTTCTCTATGTGTTTTTAAATAGTCAGTGATATTATCTAATTCATTATCAGTTATATCTTCTCGATCTGTGCCTGATTTCCAGTATCTTTTCCTAAAGCAGAATCTGCACTGAGTAGAGCAACGGCTTGTGGTGAGTAGCACTGCTCTGTCAGTATACCTATGTATTAGCTTTGCAACAGGCATCTGCTTTTCTTCTGCCAGTGGATCAAATGAAGAAGATGTATCTTCCAGTTCTTTTGGATCAGGCATACACTGTTTCCAAATAGGGTCATCAGGTCCATTTTCTTTATTAATAAGTTTTAAATAATAATCACTTATCAATAAAGGATATTTATTTTCAACAGCATACAAATTTTTCTGTATTTTAAGCTTTTTCTCTAATTGTGTGAGTGATGTATATATCATATTAATAGTAAAATGGACATACCTGCTTTGAACAGGAATGTCCATGTTATTCTTTAAATTAATAACTTTAGTTCTGAATTTAATAAAATACTTATTAAATACGAAATCAGCAATCAGAAATCTAAAATTATATTACAATACTTTTGCTACTGCTTCACAGAAAGCATCAAGATTTTTGTTATTGATACCTGCAAGACTGATACGTCCTGAATTTACCATATAAACTGAGAATTTATTTCTTAGCTCCAGAACCTGATCTTTAGTAAGACCGGTGTATGAGAACATTCCTCTTTGTTTATTAATAAAATCAAAATCATGTTTAACACCTTTTGATTTTAAAGTTTCAACTAACACGCTTCTGTTACTGTTGATCCTGTTTCTCATTTCTGTAACTTCATGTTTCCAAAGTTCATACAGATAAGGATCAGATAATATTTTAGAAACAATAGAAGAACCGTGAGCAGGTGGATTTGAGAAATTTGACCTTACACATACCTTTAACTGTGAGAAAACATTTTTTGCTTCCTGCTCTGTGTCTGCCACAACTGTTAAAGCACCTATTCTTTCATTATAAAGACCGAAGTTTTTAGAGAAAGAATTAGCAACCATAAAATTTTTGATTTTATCGGCAAATAGTCTTATACCGACAGCATCTTCATCTATTCCGTTTCCAAATCCCTGATAAGCAAAATCAAATAGTACTAAAAATCCCTGTTGCTTAGCTACTTCAGCAACTTTTCCCCATTGGTCAGGTGCGATATCTACACCGGTGGGATTATGACAGCAAGCATGGATGAGAACTACATCTTTTGCAGGTATTGTTGATAAATCCTGAATCATACCTTCAAAATTCAGTCCTTTGGTCTCTGTGTCATAATAAGTATATGTGTCTGTTTCAATTCCAGCAGCACTGAACACGGCATTGTGATTTGCCCATGTAGGATTACTTAGCCATAATTTTGCATCAGGTAAAAACTTATGAATAAAATCAGCAGCAATTCTTAATGCACCTGTTCCACCCGGAGACTGTACTGTTACTGCACGATTTTCTTCAAGTACTTTGCTCTCTTTTGTAAAAATAAGCTCCCTGACAAGTTTGCCGTACTCTTCTGTGCCTGCTATTCCAAGATAACTTTTGCTGTTTTCCTGATCATAAATAACTTTTTCGGCTTTTTTAACAGATTCAAGAATAGGAGTTATACCTGTATCATCTTTATATACACCAACACCTAAATTTATTTTATTAGAAGATGTATCTTTTTTAAATGCATCTGTTAGACCAAGTATAGAATCTGCAGGTGCCATTTCGATATTTTCAAACATTTTCAAAACCTTTCCTTAAATCGGTTCATATTTTTTAAAAAGCTCAGTTTATTATACAGTGACATTTGGATTAATGCTAAAGATAATTAGATATTTATTGGTGATGGTCCACTTTCAATAATATCTGAGTCTAAATTTTTAAATCTTTTTATGTTCTCAACGAACTGTTCAGCAAGTTTATTTGCTGATTTCCAGTATAAATCCTTATTTTTCCATGTATTTTCAGGGTTTAATATGGATGAATCTGATAATCCGGGACATGAGTCAGGGATAGATAATTTAAAAACAGGATGTGAATGATAATTTGCATTATCCAGTTTTCCCTCCAAAGCAGCAGTAACCATTGTTCTGGTATTTTTTAGTGAAATCCTTTTGCCTGTTCCATTCCATCCTGTGTTTAAAAGAAATACTGATACATTGTCATTTTCACTAATACGTTTAGCTAAAATATCAGCATAAACGGATGGCTTCCTTGCGAAGAAAGGTTCGCCGAAATATGCAGAAAAAGTAACCTGCGGTGCATCAATTCCAACTTCTGTGCCTGCCAGTTTAGATGTGTATCCTGAGAGGTAGTGATATTTGGCCTGAGGTATTGATAATTTAGATATTGGAGGGAGTGTGCCTGATGCATCAGCTGTGAGGAAAACAATAGTTTTTACATTTTGTCCAATACTGTTATCAACTCTGTTAGGTACATTTTCAAGACCATATCCAATACGGGAATTCTGGGTCAGTGAAGTATCTGAGAAATCAAGATTAAGATCATTGATTTCTTCTTTTTCAACTACATTTTCAACTAAGGCACCGTTTTTTATAGCAGCCCATATTATAGGCTCTTTATCTTTTTCAAGGTCAATTCCCTTAGCATAGCATCCACCTTCCATATTAAATACACTGTTATCAGATTTCCAGCCGTGTTCATCATCACCGATCAATAAACGGTGCTCATCTGCGGAAAGTGTAGTTTTTCCGGTTCCAGACAATCCAAAAAACAGTGCTGAATCACTCTGATCCATAGATGTATTTGCCGAACAGTGCATAGGGCATATGTCCATATCTGGGAGTATAAAATTCATCCACGAGAAAACAGATTTTTTTCTCTCTCCTGCATAATGAGTTCCGCCTACAATAACAATATTTTTTGATAAATGAGTAACAATGAAAGATTCAGAAGCAAGTCCTAATTCTTTCCAATCGCTGATATGCAAATCTGCAGCTGAGATAAGGAGTAGATCTTCATTGAAATTATTTTCTTCAGCATCAGGTAAATTTCTTAATAGTTTAGAAAGAAAAAAAGCAATATGAGGATATTCGCAGATCATTCGAGTTTTTTTAGTTGTTTGAGGATCTGCGCCTACGCAGCCGTCGAACATATATATATCTTTTTTGGCAGAAAGATAATCTGTTATTCTTTTAAATAAGATATCAAAAACTTCTTCACTAACCGGTTTATGTATATTATTCCAATTTACCAGGTGTTCAGTTTTTGATTCTTTAACTAAAAATCTGTCTTTAGGAGATCTGCCGGTATGTTTTCCTGTTTTAACAAGTAAAGCTCCGGTTTTTGTATATTTTCCATGTCCCTTTTTTACAGAAATGTCACACAGTTCTTCTGCTGTAAGGTTTCTGTTTATTTTTACTTTGTCTGAGATGCCTAAATAATTTAATACACTACTCATATCTTCCCCCATGTTATATGTTTGTAAATTAAAAAATAAATTGGCTGATTTATTTATAAGCTTAATATTTAGAAAAATTATTTTAAGACCAGTTGTTTTTATGCTATTTAGTAATAAAATACAAAAATGTTTATAGTTTGAACTTTTATGTTTACAGGGATGTCAAATGAAGTTTTTCCCGGATAAGTTACGTTTTTATAGAAAAAAAGAGAGATTATCTACTAATGATTTCTGTAAATTAGCCGAAATCGGCAGTACTAGTTTATGGAAATTAGAAAATGGAAAAAAAGAACCGACAGAATCAGAAGCAAGGATGTTCGCATATTTACTGCATATATCTGTTTCAGAAATCTCTGATCTGGAAGATCTTTCAATTTCAAAAAATTCACTATCAAGTAGTATTCTTGACTCCTGGAGTTCCTTTGTAGATGCGGATGAAAGAAAAATTATTGAACAGGCGAATGATTTTGTTAGTAAGATAAGGCTTCAGCAGCACGAGTTGAAACAGGCATCAATTGTTATTAAAGCTTTATTATCATCTATGCAGACGATATTTTATGTTAAAGATATTAATATGAAATATATTACTGCTAATGCAGCTTTCCTCAAAATATTAGATTTAGATTCAAAATATAAAGTGGCTGGAAAAGTTGATGAAGATTTTTTTTCATCTAAGGATGCTAAGGAAAATAATATGCTGGACTATAATGTATTAGTCTCAGGTGAACCGATTATTAAACAGGAAGGTTATATTCCTGGGACGAGGAAAAAAAAATGGGGGTTATTTTCAAAACTTCCTGTTTTAGATTCAGAAGGAAAAATTGCTGCTATTGTGGCTACTATTGTGGATATTACAAAAAGGAAAAAAGCAGAAGAAATCAGAAGGCTTCTTGAAGTAACATTAAATAACTCGAGTGACGTAGTCTGGCTCAGACATCCTCCACCGGATAATAAATTAATCTATGTATCTGATTCTATTGATGCATTATCTGGATATCCTAAAAATAATTTTATGTCAAAAGGAAATTTCTGGATTGATGTCTGTGTACATCCTGAAGATAGAAAACTGCAGGAAGAGTACAGAAAAAATAAATCTTGGCCTACTGTCAGAGTATATAGAATTGTCAAACCGGATGGTAATATTCGCTGGATTGAATCTACAATATTTTATAATAAATATAATGACCAAAGGTGTATTGGTACAATTGACAGGGATATTACAGCTGATAAAGTAAATGAAGAAAATAGAACAGAGAATGTAGAAAAAGCAGTTAAAAATATTAAAAGTGATATAGTCAGGATTCTTGAAAAAAATGGTATTTCTGAAGAGGTGATCGAAGAAATAAATAAATGTTAGGTTCAAAAGTTCCCATCCTGATGAACATTAGTGACTTTGATTTTAAAAACCTAAAATTTATAATAAAAATGTGATTGATGATTTCACTGCTATTTATAAAAAACAAATTACTGTTATATGATAGATTTTATTAATCATATTAGTTAAAATTATTAGAATAAAAACGTATTCTGCATAAAGAAATATAACTATATGTCAAAGAAGTTAAGATATACAATAATTATACTCTTTCTGATAGCTGTATGCTTTTTCTTTGGAAAAAGAATGTATATAAATAATATTGAGGGTAATATACATAAAGACAGCGGATTGACCGTTAATATTGGGGTATTAACTTTTTATAAACTTTTGTGGGGCGAACTATCTGTAAGAAATTTCAGTATTAGAAACCCTTATGAATATAAATTCAGAGATGCTGTTACTGTTCGGAAAATCGATGTTTTTATTGAATTAGGCAAGCTTTTAAGTGGACAAAAAGTGATTGATTCAGTTGTTTTAAATGGAATGAATATTAATTATTTTGTTAAAAAGAGTGCTAATAATATTTCTGAAATATTAGCTACAGCTTCAGAAACTTCTGATAGGAGGTTGAATGAATTAATAAAAAGAACAAAAAACAAAAAAGAATACGAATCCTTGAAAATTAATAAAGTAAAAGTTATTAATTCAACTTTAACTCTATATATTGCCGGAAACCAGCCTGTAGTAGTTCCTTTGCAAAATATGATTTTTGAAAATATAAACTGTGATAAAGGAAATATTTATATTGTGATCGTAAAAAGTTTTATTGAAATTCTACAAAAAGTAGTAGATGCAGGTTTAAATTCAAAATCGTTAAAAGTATTTAATTCTTTAGATAAAAATGGACGATTTTACAATAATACTGATAGTTCAAAGAATGAAATGTCGGATTTAATCTCTAAATTGGCGAATTAGTTTATGTTTTTTAAAAAATGTGTATATTTATTTTTTTCATTCATAGTTATATCAAGTACTGCTTATTCAGCCAAAAAAGAATTTACCCATGCAGACATTAAAACTTCAACTGTAGAGATAGAAGGGCATAAAGAATATTATGATTCTATCGGAGAAGGCGATGAGTATGTAGTTCTTCTGCACGGTTTGTTTGGTAACAGTGGCGTATGGCATAAAATAATGCCTGCTTTAGCCAATGACGGTTTTAAAGTTATAGCGCCGGATTTACCAGGCTATGGCTGGAGTCTTGGTTTTCCGATTTATGACTATGATTTAAAAAGGCAGGTAGCTCTTTTACTGGAATTTGTCGATAAACTTAAAATAGAAAAATTTCATGTTGCAGGTAATTCTCTAGGTTCTACACTCGCTGTGTCATTTATGAATAAATATCATACTAGAATTAAATCAATAACATTTTTAGGTTCACCGGCAGGTTTTTCATTTTGGTCAAAAGATTTGCACAAGGCTATAACTGAAGGAAATAATCCGTTTATTCCAAAAACTGCTGATCAATTCAAAGAAGAAATGAAATTATTATTTTTTAATCCTCCTGATTATCCTATGGAGTTTATTAAGAAAAAATTGAAGGTATATAAGAAAAATGCTTTATTAGATACACAGATTTGGGATATTGTAAATATAGATCTTTATAATTTTGTTATTGCCGATCAATTATATACAAAATGCCCAATGCTTATTTTATGGGGTAAGGAAGATAAAATATTTTCACCTGAAGAAGCACAAAAGCTACATAAAAGAGTTCCTGGAAGTGAACTTGTTCTAATGCCTAAAGCAGGACATTTGCTGGTTCTTGAATATCATAAACATGTAGCAGATATTTATATAAAATTTCTTAATAAACATAAATAAATTAGTATTACTTCGGCGTTAATATCATTTCACCTTTTGAATTATTCACCTGCAGGTGAAACCTGTTCAGATAACTGAGACCAAGCAGTCCAAGGCTGCCGTGGTTTGGCAGATCCATAATAAGAGCTGGAATATCCCTGGCTGTTTTGTTATTAATGGTTATCGAAGAAATAATGACTTCTCTCGCATAAACTGTTCCTCCGGCTGTTGCAACCATTCGTGTTTTGTTTCCGGATGCATATCTCAGATTCAATTGATCAGCAGTAGCTTTAGGTATTGTTACGAGAGAAGCACCTGTGTCTACAATAAATTTCTGACCGATTTCATTGTCAAGAATAGCTTCAGCCGGAATGTAATTTGAACCTGGATTAAATCTTAATACAATTTTTCCTTCAATTGATTTAAAGTATTTGATTTGTCGCTCTATTGAGGTAAATCCGTTTGGAATGTTATAGTTGCCTGATTTTATTATATTTACAATCTTCTCCGCTTTTTGCCATTCATTTTCTTCTAGGTAGATTACTGCTCCAAGTATCAGGAGGTTTGAATCAGCTTTAGTATTTTTTATTGCAAAATCATAAACGTCAAGAGCATCGCTAATTTTGTTTTTAGTTATCAGATCATTTACCCAGTCTATATAAATACTGTTTTCAAGATCAGATAGGCCGTTATGAAAAGTGTTTGATGACATCGAACTGTATTTCAAGTTTTCAATGAAATTCAAAGCGCTACCATATCCATATATATTCAATCTTAAATTGACTGCATATTTTAACAATTGAACATTATCACTTGCAGCAATTACATTAATATTTAATATACTGGCAACTTCGTTACTGTGTCCTCTGGATATGTTAACCGTTGAAAGCTGAATTATTCTATTAATAATTAATTTTTTCTCTTTATTGTTATCTCTAAGTATTTTTTCAGAATATCTTTTTAACGTTGACAGATCATCAGAGTTCTTTTGAATAGAAAGTGGTCTATTTACAAGTTTTTCCTGTTTTGCTACTATGATTATAGGCGGATCAATTTTTGACAGCTTATTGCCGATAATGTTTTTGCTGATATCTCTTTTAACTTTATTATCAGTATTGTGAGAAACTTCTGCTTTTTTATTTGATGTAGTATAAAGTGATGAGATCAAGAAGATAATAGAACATAGAATAATAACTAAAATAGAAACTAACCAAAGAAGGCGTTTAACTGTAAGTATCTGCTTTTCTTTAAAACTAATTCCACAATTTATGCAGAAATTCGCATTTGGTTTATTGATAACTTTACATTTAGGGCAACGCAATTAAGTATTCCTCTGTTCAAAAAACATTCTATCTATTCAGATATATTCGAAATTGCTAATGTTATCAATAATCAAAATGCTATAAGTGAGGAATAAATTATAAATTGTCAGTAATATTGCTGATTTAATTTCAAAATGAAGAAGAGGTTTCTGTCGAACTAATATTCATAAGCAAAAAAGTTCTGCAGCAATTTTGCTCCCTATTTATATATTTGCATCTGTAGTAGATTTATCATATTCTGAATATCACAGTACAAATTTAATGTCTTTATGATCATTTAACTTATTGAATAGAGAATCTTTTTCTTCTGCAGATTGGAGAGTGGTATTTACATTAAAACTGACGTATTTTCCAGTCTTACTCTGATTTGATTTATTGATAGTTAACGGTGTTTTACCAAAAATTTTACTTATTGCTTTTTTTACTAAATCTTCGCTTAAACCTATAACTTTGTAACTCCAGTCACATGGGTATGTTATTTCTAATTTTTCTTTAATATCATTTATTTTTTTCATTCACTACCTCTCAGTTCTGAAATGTTTCTTTTATGAAATTACAGTAATTATTTTTTTTGTATTTACAAGATTTTTTTTAACTGACTTAGCGTAAGGATAAAAAGCTTTTGCAAAGTTCAATTAATAATTGTATCTCTTTATCTGTACCGACAGAAATTCTTAAGTATTCTCCTGTTTTCTTGCTAGGGAAATACCTAGTAATCACATTGTTTTTTCTTAAATATTTGAATAGATCTTCAGCATTTTTTTCAGGAGGTGAAGTAAAAATAAAATTTGCTTGTGAATTTATAGTAGTGAATCCTAGTTCAGTTAGTTTTTCTGTTAGATATTTTCTTGTGGTGATTACCTTAATTATGTTAGTTTTGAGATATTGTTGATCAGTTACAGCGGCGAGAGCCAGCTTTTGAGTTATTTGATTAACATTATATGAATCTTTAACTTTCATCATCCCTGAAATAAGAACCTGATCAGCCATTGCCCAGCCTAGTCTAATACCTGCAAGAGAATAGCTTTTAGATAGAGTTCTGGTGATTATGACATTCTTAAATTCATTTATTAGTTTAATGCATGTGTCTTCTGCAAAATCAACATATGCTTCATCTACTACAACAATTCCTTTAAAAACAGAACATATTTTTCTAATTTTATCAATACAAAATGAATTACCTGTCGGTGAATTGGGTCTTGAAATAAAAAAAACTTTATTGTGTATATCAGAACATATTTTAGAAAAATCTCTGTCAAAAAAATTATCGGAGATTTTATAATTTTCAGTAAGGCTTATTGTTACAGTATTAGAGTTTTCTATCTGAGCCAAAACAGGATATAGAGAATAAGTCGGGTCAAAGCAGACAATATTTTCATTTTCATTAACGAATGACCTAAGTATAATTGTGAGGATATCATCAGAACCGTTTCCTGTTATAATATTTTCTATTTTTAAATCAAATATTTCAGACAATTTGTGCCTTAAAGGATCTGAAGTTGGATTTGGATAAAATCTAAGTGATTCACATGATATTTCTTTTAATATCTGTGCAACTTTCGGGGAGGGAGGATAAGGATTTTCATTAGTATTTAATTTTATTAAGTTATTGCGTTTTGGTTGTTCGCCAGGAGTATAGCCGTCCATGGCATCAATATTTTTTCTGAAAAAAGATTTCATTTGTCTGTTCTGTTTAAAATTAATTATTTTTTTTAGCTAAATCTTATTGAAGCACTGTTGCCATGTGCATCCAGACCTTCCATTTCTGCAAATTTTTCTATTGAAGCGATCTCTTTTTTTAAGGCATCTTTGGAGTAGTTAATAATACTTGAACGCCTAAGAAAAGTATCCACTGTAATTCCACTGAAAAGTTTTGCGCTTCCGCCAGTTGGTAATACATGACTTGGACCGGCCACAAAATCTCCAACTGGTTCAGGAGTGTATTCTCCTATGAATATAGCGCCTGCAGAGTTGATTTTTTCAGAGACCCTCTCAGCATTTCTGCACATTATCTCCAAGTGTTCAGGTGCATATTCATTTGCTGCATGTATGGCCTGTTTTATATCTCTTGTTTCTATGAAAAATACGCCTTTAGGTAGTACTTTTTTAATATAGTTTTTTCTAGTTAGCAGTTCAGTTTGTTTAAGAATAGCGTTTTCTACTTCTGATATTAATGTTTTTGATGTAGAAGCCAATACAGCCTGTTCATTTCCGCTGCCATGTTCTATCTGCGACAGCATATCAGCGGCAATAAATTCAGGATTATTTGAGTCATCCGCTATAATCATTATTTCAGACGGTCCGGCAACCATATCAATTGAGACATTCCCATATACTATTTTTTTTGCTGCAGTAACATATGCGTTTCCAGGTCCGACTATTTTTTGAACTTTAGGAATAGATTCAGTTCCATAGGCCAATGCAGCAATACTGTAAACTCCTCCTATACGGTAAATTTCAGTTGCTCCTGCTAAGTGCATTGCATATAAAAGCTCCGGATTAATTTTTCCATTTTCTCCAGGAGGTGTAACAGCTACAATTTCTTTGACACCTGCAGCTTTTGCAATAGATATGGTATGAATAACTGTTGATACTAAAGGAGCCGTTCCTCCCGGTATATAAGCTCCTATCCTATCCAGGGGGCTGAACTTTTCACCTAAATAAACTCCATGTCTAGGGCTGAAATTCCAATTTTTAGGAAGTTGTTTTTTGGCAAAGGAAGTAACATTTTCTATAGAAGTTATTATTGCATCTTTGACTTGCTGTGATGCTGAAGATTTAGCTTCATTAATTTCATCCTCAGTAACTTTTAGGCAGTTAGCGTTAAGCTCCGCGTTATCAAATTTATGAGCAAATTTACAGATGGCTTTATCGCCGTCGGCTTTTACTTCATTAATAATTTTTAAGGATGATTCATAAACTGCTTCAGAGTATGCTTCTCTTTTAGTTAACTTATCTAATTTTCTTAAAAAATCTTCGTCTTTATAGCTTAGTATGTTCATATTTCAGTGAATGCTTAGTTTGGGTATAGATTAACAAATGAAAGAATAATATTATAATTTTATATCGAAAATGTCAATGTTACTGAAAATAATATTCTTAATATCACTATTCTATTGATATATGAAATGACTATATAACTTAAAAATTTGAATTCTATAATAAAATAATTTTTACCCTACAATTAAAATTCCTGTTAAAACACCTTTTCTTATATCGCATGCCTGGGCACCGCTCCCTATAGGGTAGATATCCCAGCCTATGTTTGCTGCCATCTTGTATACATTTATTCCTACAGCTTCCATTGACGGTCTTGATAGTAAACTGTATTTACATTTCTTACCCTGTAGTGCCTGACAGTTTTCTTCAAGGGAGCAGAAGGTATGTCGACATGACCCTGATCCAAAACCAAACGATAGGTAATAACCGTCATAAAATGCCATTGATTCAATTGTTGAAACTATCTTAAAAGATTTTCGGTAAACTGAGATTCTTTCTTTTATTGTTTTTTTGTCTCTTATTATTATTTCTGGAGGAACATCAATTGAGAAAAAAACTGCTTTATTAAACTCTTTAAGAATTTCTTTTAATCTTAAAGGTTTTAAAGTATGCGGAGGACAGTTTGCACAGACACCGTATCCAAAACAACGGGGAACCTGGCATTTAAGAATTACCTTATCTTCAACTGAAATATTTTTAACGTCAATGATTTCTGATCTGCTTGCTCCCATTTCCAGTGATTTTTTTCTATATTTTTCAAGACACAGATTGAGCTTTTGCGTATCTGATTTAATATCAATTTTATTAATCATGATAATCTCCTCCGTTTATTGAAGCATAAGCGCCGTTTTTCTGTATACATATAATAATAAGTATACTAAAATTAATATTTATTAATTAATAAATTACTGGTTTTATTTATGAATTATATTTTTATATCAGCATGCCTAATCATTAATCTAATTTTGCTAAGCTGTACACCTTATACAGAAATACCGCCTCCAAATAGTTATAAAATAAATAATTTGGAATACTATAAAAAGTTTAATAAAAGATCTAAAAAAACTGAAGCTGAAAAAAAGCAGGAACTTGAGTATATTGCCATAGATGATTATCTATTCAATTCCTACGATACACCTAAAAATATGAAAAAAGAGAAAATACAATTGGGTGCAGAGATAGGTATGGAAGCTGCGGTTGGGGTTCAGGATCCTTAAGTCTTATTTCTCTGTACCTAACAAATATCTAAGATATTATTATTATCTAATCTTTTTGACAGTATATTACCGGTCGTTATTAAACTTTTTACTATTTTATTGTAACTAAACACTGAAAGAATGTTACTGTTGGATGGATTATTATATTCATAGCAGGAAACTTCTAATTTTGCTGCATTATATTCAGGATTTTTTTTTGATTCTGTATAGTTGAAGTTATACCGTTTCATTTTTGATCCACAACTAAATTGTTTATAGTTTATTGCATTGCTGAGTGCATTGTGTTTATGAACTTGTACCATCAGCTCTATATTCAGACTGATGATTGCACTATAAATGTCATTTCTAGTCATTTTTGCAGCATATGTTCCAAAGGCAATTAGAAGTGTAATAATTATCATGAATAACTTCTTCATCATACACCTCCTTGAGAAAATATTTTTTAGCTGTAAATAATAATAATCTCTTAAATATTCATAAAGTCATTTCAAATTTTCAAAGAACAATTAATCATATCAAGTTAGAATTATTTTATCTAATCCTTTGATTAACTGATATAAATATATGATGCTCTCCATATAAAGATAGCTGTTAATCTGTATTGTTTTTATGTAATAAGCGTATATAATTCATATATATATATATTAAATAA
>PVBE012265656.1_pt1 | contig 68650 bp, 92 predicted proteins | sample 1631181 | NCBI WGS metagenome assembly PVBE01 (sample SAMN08397723, study PRJNA350692) | Marine metagenome, whole genome shotgun sequencing project. | isolation source: water | place: Pacific Ocean | collected 2012-04
CCTATTTCTAACCATCTTTCACAGGTCTCTTCATCTAGTATTCCTTCGTATAACAACCATAGTGGGTGTTCAATCATAATACGAGAAAGATACTTTTACTTAATAAGGTTTAGTCCCAATTCCAACCGCTGATTTCAGAAATATAAGCACCATATTTATTCGTCATTCTTGTTTGATACTCAGAAAGTTTTTCATCGGTTGTTAGCCATGTATCAAACCACCCTGCATCCCAAGATGAACCATCGGGTATTTCCCATGTGCTAATGTCTGCATGAATCAATGTAAAACGGTCATCCTTAGCGCAATCATCCCATACTAAATCTATTACATCTTGCTCTTTTTCAATAATTGTTACGCTTGTTACCGCATCATTGGCGAGCAAACCCACATTAACAACACCAAGACCAAGACCTGCGATGAGAATATCGCCACTCATTTTAGAGATAAGCCAAGCGTGGTCGTCATATTCTTGTGCAGTATCTTGCATAATGTTAAGCCAAGATTCACCAAACTTATGATAGAGAACGGTATAATCTCCTTCGGGTATATTTTTGTAATTAACATAATTTAACCACGAATCTTCACCTGTTTCGTTTGTAGCACCTGCTACTTTGTAATTTCCACTTTCTCCATCGGGGATATTTACAGTCCATCTCGTCATAGTATCACACTCAAGATATTTCCACTGTTACATCTAATTGAGGGGCGGTCGTTGTTCCACCTGCGTTTGTTGCTGAAGCATCAACAGTCCAAGCGATAGTATCTCCGGGTGCTAGTAAATTATAGCCCCTACCGCCCGAAGAATGATATAATCTTATTGCATTTACTAATCCTGATGAAGAATCAAGTTCATCTTGGTCTGTTGAAGCGGTAGTAAAAAGCCAACCGTATGCAGAAAGATAACTTTGCGAATCAACAACAGTTAGATTATCAGTAGTCCAAGCATAAGTCAGTCCGTTTGTTGCGTGTATATTGCCTCTTATAATTAACTCTAACAGACCCGTATTAGCATTCAGAACCGCGCCATAATTTACATCGTATGCTAATTCGATTGTTGCACTTTGGCTTGAAAAGTCTGAACCGTCATTAGAAGCCAAAGGGTTTTCACCACCCGACCCCGTTCTCTGAATAACTACCAAACACGCATCCTCATAATCCGCTGAATAGGGAGGACCTCCGGTGGTCCATATAGCAACACCTGTTGGCGCACTACCAACGGCATAAGCCGCTTGGGCTACAGACCCTACCGTTCCCATAAAGGACATATCAACCAACCTGAACCCATTGGCTGTCGCTACCACTAACATTAACACAGATATACGATGTGGCTTCATTGTCTGCTACCGCTGCATTAGCAGCCCATGAACCAACCATAGAATCACCCGAACCTAATCCCACTGTTAGGCTTCCGCCCGAATTATTGAATATAGTGAATTGCGTTCCTACTTCCGCATCTGCTGGTAGTTTAAGTGAGCCGCCGGTCCAATAGACATACGAACCGCTTTGTGCTTGCGTTAGTGTGTTTGTTCCGGTAGTGATATTTACAATCGGTGCTTTACTTGTAAGTAATCCCGCGACCTTTAAGTCTGTTCCATCCCATGTTAAATTAGAATCTCCTTCAATTGTTCCATCGCCGGTCCAAACCCCAATTTCATTATCTGCGGGTGTTCCAACCTTTGATACATCACCACTTCCCGACCCTGCTGGGCCTGTAGGACCGGTCGGTCCTGTTGGGCCTGTTGGGCCTGTAGCACCCGAAGGAATAGTGAATGCGAATACCTTTGCGGTAGCAGGGCCGGATGCAGTAACCCCTATTGGCCCTGTTGAGGCGGTAGGTGTTCCGAATCCCGCTGCCGCCCCATCTGAACCATCGCTACCATCGTTACCTGCTGGGCCTGTAGGACCGGTTGGGCCTGTAGCACCTGCGGGTATTGAAAACGCGAATACTTTAGCCGTATCGGGGCCACTTCCTGTGACCCCAATTGGGCCTGTGGTTGCTGTTGGGGTTCCGAATCCAGCCGGAGGTCCTGTAGCACCTGCTGCTCCTGTAGCACCTGATGGGATAGAGAAAGCAAAAACCTTAGCAGTATCAGGGCCGGAGGCTGTAATACCAATTGGCCCTGTTGAGGCTGTTGGTGTGCCGAAACCAGCCGCTGTTCCGGTTGGCCCTGTAGGACCTGTAGGTCCGGTTGGCCCTGTAGGACCGGTTGGTCCTGTAGCCCCTGCGGGTATTGAGAAAGCGAAGACCTTAGCCGTAGCAGGGCCGGAGGCTGTAATACCTATCGGTCCGGTTGAAGCAGTAGGTGTTCCAAATCCAGCCGCTGCCCCATCTGAACCATCTGAACCATCATCACCCGCTGGACCGGTGGGTCCTGTAGGACCGGTTGGTCCTGTTGGGCCGGTAGGTCCTGTAGCACCGGCTGGGATTGTAAAAGCAAACACTTTAGCAGTATCAGGACCACTTGAGGATATAGCAATAGGTCCTGTCGAAGCCGTAGGCGTTCCAAACCCAGCCGCTGTTCCTGTTGGTCCGGTAGGTCCTGTAGGCCCTGTAGGTCCTGTTGGCCCTGTCGGACCTGTTGCACCTGCGGGGATAGAGAATGCAAATACTTTCGCTGTATCAGGACCTGAAGCCGACACACCTATACTTCCGGTGGAGGCTGTAGGTGTTCCAAAACCTGCTGCTGTTCCTGTTGGTCCTGTAGGACCTGTAGGACCTGTAGGTCCGGTTGGTCCAGCGGGTCCGGTTGGGCCGGTTGCACCAGCGGGGATTGTGAATGCAAATACTTTTGCAGTATCAGGACCACTCGATGAGATAGCAATAGGACCGGTGCTTGCGGTTGGTGTTCCAAACCCTGCTGCGGCTCCATCTGAACCATCGTCACCATCACTTCCGTCAGAACCTGCCGGTCCTGTAGGTCCCGTAGGCCCTGTAGGCCCTGTAGGTCCTGTAGGACCTGTTGGTCCTGTAGCACCTGCTGGGATAGAGAATGCGAAAACTTTAGCGGTATCGGGGCCGCTTCCCGTAACCCCGATTGGACCTGTGGTTGCGGTGGGCGTTCCAAACCCAGCCGCTGTTCCTGTTGGTCCGGTAGGTCCTGTAGCACCTGCTGGGATAGAGAAAGCAAATACCTTAGCCGTATCGGGACCGCTTGCGGTTATACCAATTGGACCTGTGGTTGCTGTTGGGGTTCCAAAGCCTGCCGCCGCACCATCTGAGCCTGCTGCTCCAGTTGGTCCAGTTGCGCCTGCTGGAATAGAGAATGCGAAAACTTTAGCCGTAGCGGGACCACTTGCAGTAATACCAATAGGTCCAGTTGTAGCAGTTGGTGTTCCAAAGCCAGCGGCTGTTCCTGTTGGTCCTGTAGGCCCTGTTGGGCCAGTGCCTCCATCTGAGCCTGCTGGTCCAGTAGGACCAGTTGGTCCTGTCGGTCCTGTCGGTCCGGTTGCTCCAGTTGGCCCTGTATCTCCTTGCGCGGCTAATACAGACCAATAAGATGTATTAGTTGGTAATATCGAACCCGATGAAGTGTGTGCCTGTATGCAAATATATGATGATTCCTCAGTGGAATAATACACTGCGTCATCAACCGCATAAACCGTTGATGTAGCCCATGTGCCTTCCCAAATCAAACCTTCCGGACCTGTGCTTCCAGCAGGCCCAGTAGGCCCAGTAGGTCCAGCAGGCCCAGTTGGTCCTGTCGGACCAGTTGGACCGGCTGGTCCTGTCGGACCCGTAGCACCGGCTGGAATAGTGAATGCGAATACCTTAGCAGTTGCAGGGCCACTTGCGGTTATCCCTATGGGTCCAGTTGATGCTGTAGGAGTCCCAAAGCCAGCCGCAGGGCCAGTGGGTCCGGTAGGACCAGTAGCACCATCGTCGCCATCGTCTCCAGCAGGTCCTGTCGGACCTGTAGGTCCTGTTGGTCCTGTCGGACCCGTAGGGCCAGTTGCGCCAGCGGGTATTGTAAAGGCGAATACTTTAGCAGTATCAGGGCCGCTTGAAGATATAGCAATAGGGCCGGTTGCTGCTGTTGGAGTGCCGAATCCAGCCGCTGTTCCTGTTGAGCCATCTGAGCCATCTGAACCAGCAGGGCCGGTAGGGCCTGTTGGACCCGTAGCACCTTGAGGACCCGTAGGCCCTGTAGGTCCTGTAGGTCCTGTTGCTCCATCGTCTCCATCGGAGCCACTAGGGCCTGTTGGACCAGTTGGTCCGGTTGCACCAGTTGTTCCTTTATCTCCAGTTATAACGAATTGCGCTACGCATTCTTGGTGAGCAGAAAAAGCAATACTCGCGCTATTTGAGTTAATTGGTGTTACATCAATTTTGAAATAACCAGTGGCTTCAGTTATTCCTGTGACTTCAAAGATTGCATGGTCGGTATTTAATTGCCCACCTTGAATAACCAAAGAGCCTTTTATTGTCGAAGTCGAATCATCCCACGTTCTAATCCATGATTGCATATCTTGACTATTGGAATTATCATCTGAAATGAACGCTTTTGTTATGGATGCAAATGTTCCATTATTGAATCTGAAATATCCAGCAGTCGGGTTAGAGTCAGTAGTGCTGGTTTCAAATCGGAATGGTGTGCCGCCTCTAGGTCCCGTTGTTCCAGTAGGTCCTGTGGGTCCTGTGGGTCCAGCAACCGTTGAATCTGCGCCATCGTCTCCAGCAGGTCCCGTAGGTCCGGCTGGGCCTGTCGGGCCTGTTGGGCCAGTTGGTCCCGCCCCTCCATCACTTCCGTCAGAACCTGCCGGTCCTGTAGGCCCCGTAGGCCCTGTTGAACCGGTAGGTCCTGTTGGACCTGTGGCTCCTTGTGGTATTGTGAAGGCAAACACCTTAGCAGTATCCGGCCCCGAAGCACTAATTCCTATCGGACCAGTTGAAGCAGTTGGTGTGCCGAATCCGGCTGCTGCTCCTGTGCTTCCTGTTGAACCAGTAGGTCCAGTAGGTCCTGTTGCACCTGTTGGACCGGTTGGACCTGTAGCACCATCACTACCGTCTGAACCTGCTGGTCCAGTTGGACCAGTTGGACCCGTAGGTCCGGTTGGACCCGTAGGTCCTGTAGCCCCTGCGGGTATTGAAAACGCAAACACTTTCGCTGTTGCTGGTCCGGAAGCAGTTATGCCTATTGGTCCGGTGGTAGCCGTAGGGGTTCCAAAACCAGCCGCAGTGCCTGTTGGGCCAGTAGGACCCGAAGGACCAGTAGGTCCGGTTGAACCATCTGAACCATCATCTCCAGCAGGCCCAGTAGGACCAGTAGGTCCAGTTGGACCGGCAGGTCCTGTTGAACCCGCAGGTCCAGTTGGGCCAGCAGCACCAGTGGGACCAGTAGGTCCTGTAGGACCAGTCGGTCCAGTATCACCTTGAGCCGCAAGAACATTCCAATAAGATGTGTTAGTGGGGAGTATTGAACCGGAGGAAGTATGTGCTTGGATACAAATATATGAAGATTCTTCGGTAGCATAATACACTGCATCATCGACAGAATATGCTGTTGAAGTAGCCCAATTACCTTCCCAAACTAACCCTTCCGGCCCCACTGAACCTGCTGGTCCAGTTGGTCCCGTAGGTCCGGCAGGTCCAGTTGGTCCCGTAGGACCTGCTCCACCTGTAGGACCAGTAGGTCCTGTAGGGCCAGCAACCGTTGAGTCTGCTCCAGTAGGTCCTGTTGGACCGGTTGCACCCGTTGGTCCGGTCGGACCAGTTGCGCCTGCGGGGATGCTAAATGCAAAGACTTTCGCTGTAGCCGGACCGCTTGCTGTAATCCCTATTGGTCCAGTTGTAGCAGTAGGCGTTCCAAAACCAGCAGCCGCCCCAGCAGAACCAGTCGGTCCGGTTGGGCCAGTTGGTCCTGTTCCTCCATCGTCTCCGTCGGGGCCAGTGGGTCCTGTAGGACCACTAGGTCCCGTTGGTCCCGTTGGTCCGGTCGGACCAGTGGGTCCAGTCGCACCAGCAGGGATTGTAAAAGCAAATACCTTAGCGGTATTAGGTCCGGAGGCAGTAATTCCTATAGGTCCTGTGGATGCTGTAGGTGTTCCAAAACCTGCGGCTGGACCAGTAGCACCATCTGAACCATCTGAGCCTGCTGCGCCAGTGGGTCCTGTAGGTCCAGTAGGACCTGCTACTGTTGAATCAGCACCAGTTGGGCCTGTTGGGCCTGTAGGGCCTGCTGGCCCAGTTGGTCCTGTAGGACCAGTGGGTCCAGTTGGACCAGTGGGTCCAGTGTCTCCCTGTGCTGCTAATACAGACCATTTGCTTGTATCTGTTGGTAAAATAGAGCCGCTAGAAGTATGAGCAGAAATACAGATATAAGATGATTCTTCGGGAGCGTAATAAACTGCATCATCAACAGAATAAGATGTGGAGGTAGCCCACGTCCCTTCCCATACAAGACCTTCGGGTCCTGTGCTTCCCGCTGGCCCAGTCGGTCCTGTAGGGCCTGCCGGACCTGTTGAACCAGTCGGGCCTGCCGCACCAGTTGGACCTGCCGGTCCTGTAGGACCAGTTGGGCCTGCTACTGTTGAATCTGCGCCTGTTGGACCAGTCGGTCCAGTCGGGCCTGTGGGTCCAGCGGGACCTGTTGCTCCAGCAGGTATTGTAAAGGCAAACACCTTAGCAGTGGCTGGTCCGGAGGACGATACTCCTATAGGTCCTGTTGATGCGGTCGGTGTGCCGAATCCCGCAGCAGTGCCTGTTGAACCAGTTGGACCAGTAGGGCCAGTTGGTCCGGTCGGACCAGCGACTGATGAATCAGCACCAGTTGGTCCAGTCGGTCCGGTTGGACCAGTAGGTCCTGTAGGTCCCACATTACCACTTGCAACAAAGTATGTAACTATTTTCGCACCATTACTAGGTATTGACCCTGTAAGGGGTGTAACATCAATTTTGAAATAACCCGTTGCTTCTGTAACACCTGTAACACTGAAAATTATTACATCTTCTGCTGCGGAGTCGGCGGAATCAATGGTTAGGGTTCCTTTAACAGTGGAAGAAGAATCATCCCATGTTCTATACCATGCCTGTTGGTCTCCACCGTCTCCGGCTTCATCATCTATGAAGATTTTACTTATTGAAGAAAAGGTGGTATTGTTAAATCTCATATATCCAGCAGTAGGGTCAGCATCAGTTGTTGTTGTGCTAAACAGATATTCCGGACCTGCTCTTTTTCCGTATGGTCCAGTCGCACCGGTTGAACCCGGAGGACCAGTTGGTCCAGCCGCACCAGTTGAACCTGTTGGTCCAGTAGGTCCTGTGCTTCCAGTAGGTCCTGTAGGACCTTCCTCTCCTTCTTCTCCTTGTGGTCCAGCGGGGCCTGTTGGGCCTGCCGGTCCAGTTGGACCTGTTGGGCCTGTTGCTCCTGTTGAACCAGTAGGGCCTGTTGGTCCAGTAGGACCTGTTGGTCCAGTTGCGTTTCTCGATAGAACAGAAATCCATGAGTCAGTGCCTACGCTTTTAATTAAACCGTGTTCATTTGTAACAATACTCGTTTCTCCAGTTAGAGTAACACCACTCGCTGCTGCTATTGTAATAGCCCCAGCACCCTTGTTATAGAGTTTAATTTCCGTATATGATGGGGGGAAATCGACAGATGATTCAAGGGGTATAGTAATAGTGCAGCCACTCGAATTATTTACAATTAGAGTTTTCCCTTCATCCTCACGAACAAGAGTATGTGTTGTGCCTGTAATATCTTTTGGTGGTCTTACGTCCATAGCGTGTCCGCCAAGATTGGTTCCATCACCTACGAAAACCATACCACTGTCGCTATCACGGAAAATTTGTGCGCCATCGGGTGTAACACCAATCCTATTTGCCTGTGTATCGGTAAATAGGTTCCGGCTATCACTTATTGTAGGCACAATATCACCACATTACTACTCTTATTAAACCGTTAGGCTCCCAAAAACTACCTTTGAATATAAACTGGGGCTTGATGCAGAAGTTAATGGTCCTATATCAATAACAGAAGAAGAACCAGCAGCAGCAGAAGCCCAATAAGCCGCTGTTCCATTAGAAGTAAGAACCTGCCCGCTTGAACCGAGAGTCCTTATTCCCGTTCCTCCTTGTTGTGTGCCTAATAGATACTCATAATCTTTCGGAAGATATATTCCTTCTGATGTTTCAAGAAAACCCCACGAACCCTTTATGTTTGGTTTTGAAGAAGACCTAATTATACAGCCATCGAGAGCAAGCAAAACCACTCCTTCGTTTATTGTTAGTGAATCTAGTGTTAAATTAGCACCAGCAGGTATCGCAAACATAGAGCCTGCACCCGATTCTTTATCGAGAACCAACTTTCTCATTCTAAAATTAGTGATAGTTGAATTAAAGAAAGGTAAAGTAGTAGCAACACTTGTATTACCCTGTAAAGTCCAATTTGATTCGCCACAATGGAATATAGCGGTGGATATAGTAAATGTATTTGTTTTCAGATAGAAGTTTTTGGTTTTATCATTCACATTGATATTATTTATTGTTGTCTGTTCAAAACTTGCACCACTACTAATTATTAGTGAATACATATCAACCTTACCGTGTGTGCTTCTATTCGGTGTAACATATTGTGTGGAGAATTTACCACTACTTAGGATAACTTTTGGATATAGACCATCACTTAATTTGATAGGAGTTGTTTGAGTGGAAGTAAATTCAAAAGTTAAATTGGTTCTATCGCCCGATTTATAGGAAAGGTCATCACCAAATACCACAAATGTTCCTTCATCGGGTGCGAGTGATGTGCCGTCACTAAATGAAATGGTATTAGCAGAAGCGCAAATTATATGCCCGCCTAATAGAGTTGCATATTTAATTGCAACATTATTTGCAATTGTAAATTCAGCAGCATAAGCATCTTCGATGGTTATAGAGTTGCAAGTAGCAATATCGAAAGTGCAATCTATATTCCCAGCACCACGAAAAATTAAATCTCCGGTTGTAATATCGCTTGCAAGTGTTGGTTTTGTGCTACCGTCAGCAGCAACCCAATTCCCCAAATCAGCGGCGGAGTGATTACCTGCTCCATTGAACCAATACCAATTAGCCATTAGGATACCTCAATTCTTGTATCTGTCTGCGTGGAATGGAAGGCAGAGCCTCCCTTTTCAGCAATCATAGACAAGAGATTGTCGGCTTGTTTCTGCATGGTCTCTAACTGGCTTCTAAATCTAATATCTTGTTGTCTATACTCATTCTCCGGCACATACATTGGCGCGGTATCAACGAGAACACGAAGACAATCGCAACAAACCAGTGCCTTAATAGCAGATTCTTTGAGTGTGTCTGTAACGGCATTTTCACCGACATTGTAAGATGAACCCCTTGTAACCTTATTTACTTCTGCGGTTCTAATGGTAATGTATTCTGTGATAGTAGCGTCATTAAGACCTCGCGGCCTGTTTAGCATATCCCTAATCTGTGCATTAGTAACAGCCATATTAACACCTCATTCTTCTTCTTCACCAAAGGGTATATCAAAAACAGTTACCCCCTCCGGTGGAGTAGGGTATCTCCCTAATGAAAAGAATTCCCCTGTTTTAACAACCTGTCGGGCCAAACGTCCGTTTGGTATCCAATAGAGGGTTTTATGTTCGAGTTGGGGAAAAGCGGAATTACGCGGGGGTCTAACTCTTCTAACGACCCAACCTTTACCGGATTCCCAAAAATCAATTCGGTGATGAAGATTCTTAAGAGTTGGATTTTCCGGTATTTGTATATTTCTTTTTCTTAATTCCCTTGTTAGGCTTGCTTTGTTCTGTTTGCTCAACTTCTTCACTCTCCTTTACTACTTCTTCTAACATTGGCTTCTTATCAATTTTAGGTGTAACCTCAACCTTCAGGGTTGAAGAACGAATAAGAATAGCCCATTCTCTAACCGCTGTCCTGTCGGGCAGCGAGAGAACAATGCTTTTTTCTTCGTCACTCAAAGCGCGTCCGAGTTTCCTCGAAGCGTAATTTTGTGCAAACTCTTCATCAAGCATTCCTTATCACCACGATTACGCAGCGATGTTGGTTATTGTGCAAATTCGGTTGTTCTTACCGCTTGCTGCACCGTCTTGGTGTTCGTGAACAACGCAACCCATGTAGCCGCTTAGAATCCAGTCGTAGCCGACACCCGGAATTCGAGTCAATTCTGTCTCCATGAAGCCCGGTCCGTTATACTGGAGGAATTCAGCAGTCTCTGCGCCCGGCACTAGAAGTAGTGCGAGGTCTGCAAGACGTGTGTTTCGGCTGTATAGAACAGTTAGGTTTGCAACTCGGCGTAGGTGGTCTGCAAGAGACTCAACTACGTTTCCGTAAAGAGTGGTGTTTAGAAGAACACTTCGCATCTTTGCTGGAACGATAAGGACAACGCCCTCATCTCCACTTACGCGACCATTCTCGAAAATCTTATCCATAGCACTTAGAACGTTAGCCTCTGCATCTTCTGCCGAAGTATCCCATTCCTTGCTCGAAGCAACTGCTACAGTCTGACCTGCACCATCAATCAACTTCTCAAGGATTAGGTCATCAATAATGTCTGCCCTGTTCCTTACGATAGCCAACTGTTGTCGGTCAAGAGTCTCGAAAGACTCTCCGCGAAGTAGTGTTGAGTCAAGGAAGATTGTCCTTCCCTGTCCCTTTGCTAGGCTTACTTCGTATGAAGCAGTGCCTATGTGAGTAGGCTCAACTACTGCGTTATCATCGACTGGATACTTGAAGGTTCCATCAACGCCGGAATACCACTTAAAGGTTAGCCAATCAACTGTTCTTACACCGACAACTTGTGTTCCAACCGCAATCAATGTTGATTGTAGTTGGATAAAGTCTCTCAGTGTCTGTTCCATCACTGCGTTACCGGGTCCAAAAGGCCCGTTAGCCGCTTGCACATTCAAAATCTCATCTAGTGTTTTACTCATTTTCATCATCACCTCAAGCAATTGCCGCTCCGTGTGTATCCACAGCGATTAAAGCACCTTCGGTTGCCGAAGATGTATCACCGGAAAGTGGTGCGGAAAGTGCGGTTGCTGCGTGTGCTGAGTCTCCGACATAAAGTCCGAGTTTCTTGTTAGAAGCAGCGGTTGAAGTGCAGAGGCCGCTTGCAGCAACATAAACTGTGTCTCCAAAGTCGTAAGTTGATGCTGCGTCAGTCTGAACCATTAGAACACCGCCTAGTGGATAGAAAGAGACTGTTGCACTAGCGGTCACTAGAGCGTGGTCTGCTCCAGCCCTGCTGGATGAAGCAGTTGTGATACCTACACCAACCGATGCGGCACTTGAAAGGTCTGCGTGGTTCGCTGTTGAACCGACCTTCAAAATCTTTCCAGTCCCATATACGACTGTTGCGTCTTCTAATTCAATGTTTCGTGGTAGTGGGTAAGTCATCAATAATCACTCCTAATCTCTGTGTAGGACTTCGCTCGGAAATCCTTTTCCGATGCTGATAGTGTGCGATTCCATGCGGATACCCACATATTGTATGCTCGCTCATAATCTGCTTCGGGAGTTGCTACTCTTTCCTTGTTTAGGAAATTTGCTACTACTGCATCGTTCTGCATAGTAGGGGCTGATGGGGATTCCTCCTCATCGGGAGTGGATGCCTTAACTGGCTTCATTTCAACGATTGGTGTTTCCTCAACGTGAGATGCTTCCCATGAAGCAATAAGACCGTTTAGAGTATCGGTCGAAAGGTCTTCGTGACCCTTCATGCCCAACTCAGCAGCCTTCTCAACGAGGGAAATTCGCTCGCTTTCTGTCTTTTCTTGTTCAATTCGCTCGAATTCAGCAACACGAGCCTCTAGGAGGATTTTTTCGGCAATTATTGCCTCAACATCGTGAGTGTCTTCTTCGTTTGCAATTACTATATTTTCTTCGCTCATAGGTAAATCACCTTCTTCGATAATCATATCATGCTTTGAGCCATATATAACCTTAGCGGAAATTTCCTTAGACTTTCTCTGAACAGATGTAATTTTGGCTCGGTCGTATGCTGGTTTATGGACTATAGCCAAGTGGTCGAATTCAAAATTGGTAGTAAAGGAATACATTGGTCTCCCATCATCTGCTTCAATTGCTTCATCGGGGATACCTGTTCCTCCGATACTTACACCATAACCCTCTCGTAGCCATAATCCGGATTCTAAAGAGGAGAATAATTCTTCTCTAACCACATCTCCCGCAAAATACACTTCAAAAGCGTCTCCTTCTTTGTAATTAACGAAAGCATCAGTAATAATACCGACAACTGCTTCATCAACACCTCCGTCCATGTTTCTGCTGAATCTGCCGTTCTTTACGGCTGGGTGATTTAGTGTAATATCCGCATTTATCATGTTGCTTGCAATCATATTTGCAAGACTAGCACCTATAGACCACCTATTCTTATTGTATCCTTCATGGAAAGCAATACCCTTTATGGTAATTACTGATTTACCGTCTTCTGCAATAACAGATGTCTCAACAGAGGTAATATCAATCTCAAGAGTAACTGCTATTGGTTTGCAAGAACCCCCTCTCATCTCTTCGCCGGGCGGACAGGTTGCCTTCTCGTATGACTCAATAGGCTTCTCGTCTTGCGTTTTTTCCATATACTCCTCGTGTGTGCGACAGGGCATATAGATTGTTTCTCCATCTTGTTCCATACTGTGTATAGAGTTGCAACCCAATTCCGATGCCCTGCTTCTTGCTTCTTCTGCATTATCGAAAACATCTAATGATACTTCTTCTGCCGAAGGCAAATCCGTTTCAGCATCGCAACCACAACCACAGGCCATGTTATTACAGTTTTCTTCTGTTTCATAAATCTGTTGTTCGGAATCTTCGTCACTCATAACAACACCCCGATAAATTTCAGTATTTTACGCATTAATGGGGAAACATCTAATTCCATTATTTTTCCCTCATATTCATTAGAGTCTTGATTTCTGCAAGTAGTATCTTGACTTCTTGCATATCTTCCTTGTTTTTGACGTGATGTGCGCCAAACTCGTTCTTCACTTCGTAAAGTGCGAACACCATGAAGCGATATAGAGCATAGATGGAGCCTAATAATAGGACTAATGGAAGCCCATAGTCTTCAACCATAGATAGAGCAGACAGAGCGTCAGCCATCATAACAACTCCACAGCATACCAATCTGTTCCGATTGTATATTCATCATTGAATCTGAAAGTGGAGAATATGTCGTATCGACCTTCGGGAACAGCGAATGATATATTCACATAATCCCAATTCTGATAATAGGTTTCATAGGTGTGTTCTTCTTGAATACCCGACCAATCCCCTGTATCATTATGATAAAAAGTCCAAATGACGGTTAGGTTGTGTGGTGCATCATCACAAGTAAGGTCAGCATCCCAATGTAGGGTTATGTTGCCGGTATTATTGTCGTATTGATGAAAGGCATCATACATTCTCGGCAGACAATCTTCTTCAATAGTTTCATTGGTAGTCTGATTAGTCGTGTTATTGTTATCTGAGGGTATTACAATCGTTGAATTATTTTGGGGCGTAAGCGGCGGGTCATCGGGTTCATCGGAACCATCACGGCAATTCTTGTAGCCGTCATCAACCAAAGAGGCTTGAATGGTTGAACCATCACCACAGGTGAAGTCATCCTCCCATTCCCAATTATCATCACCTATCCACTCATCGTCACCTTGACCGTAGGGTGTAATGTCGAGAATACCTAACATTTCAACTGCGGGCATGAGAATCGCAAGGATAGAACCTATCGTGATGATTAGTTGCCTAACCTCCGTAGCCCTCTCGTTTATAGTTTCGATAATAGAATCTGCTTCCTCTTGAGTCAAGATTTTTTCACCTCTTTCCACCATCATACTTAACTGCGTGTCCTTCCTCCAGCAAAGTAGCATTAACGTTAATCGAACCGATTTTCAATTCACCTAAGCATCGGCCAAATTTACCGACACCGTGAGATTTCAAAATAATATCCTTACCGCCAATCAACTGGTCTAGTCGCTCTTTAGCAGCAAGTCCTCGAATTTTCTCTTCTTTGTCTCGTGTGCGCGATTCCGGCGCATTCAAACCATGAAGCCTAACGCGAACATTGAAATGGACTTTGAATCCCAAATCAACCCTTACATCAACCGTGTCGCCATCCACGACTCGTAATACTTCTGCGTGGTATTCCCACATCAAGCATCCACACCATCAATTAGACAGTCAGCACAGTTACCAATAACACAAAAAGAACAACATATAGAAAGATTCACTTTTTCCCCTCCTTCTTTGTGATTTGATACGCTTCCATATCGAGAGTGTGTTGTTTCGTCATTTCCTCTAATTTCAAGTCGTGCTTCAATTTCAACTCTTCCAATAGTCGCGTGTGTGTGTCTATTGCTTCTGTTGCTGCAACATCACTTGCAAGTTGTTCGGGGAGAATACTAATTTTAGCACTTTCTTTACCTTTGAATAAATCAAGAACGTTAGTGATAATTAGTAGTGCTGGACCACCTAATAGACCGATAACTGTAAGTTGTGAATCTGATATATCCCTCTCTGCAACGATACTGTAATATGATGCGGTAGCGGCAATAATAACCCACGCCAACACAACCCCCATTCCGAAGGTAATCATTAGTGCTTCGTTAGGATTACTCATTTTAAGGCGTGGCCTCGTCATGGCTCTAAAAGGGGTTAGCCGACTTATCAATGCTACGACTATTATGATTCCTTCAAGAATCATCCGATTCGGCCTCTGTTTCGGCTTCTGATTCGGCCTCTTCCTCATCTTGACTTCCGGGCTGCGAATCTCGTCTAGGTAGCCTACCTGTTGTGCTGGAAGTCTCGGATTTCCTTTCATCGCCCTCACGACCAGCAGTAGGCTCATTGATTATGTCTAATGCTTGATTCAAAGTAAGAATACCGGAATTGTATCCTAGTGCTGCTCTTTGTATTTTAACGCTAGGGGACTCGTCCTCGACTGGTGCGAATTCTAATATGGGTAAATCTTTCTTTTGGTGTTCTATCCCTAACAACTCAAGATGCTTTGAAAATAACTCTGCTGTTGATTGAACCAAAATTTGTTGCAATCTGCGTATTGCAGTCAAAGCCCAAACATTCGCATTATATGTTGCAGCAAAGGTTGAACCCCGTTCTTGACCTGCGGCAACTCTAGGAACCTGCAAAACTGCGGCAATATCTGCATTCACTGTATCTAGGAACCCTGTATTGTCGGGTATTGTATTCCTTGTATCAGTGTGATGTATTTTGATGTAATCGGGAAAAACAGGGATTTGGTCTCCTCTTAGTGATTCAAGAGTTTTCACTACTTCATCCATAATGTAAGTTAAACGTGCCTTCTGTTCTTCAGGGTCTGTTATGTGTTCAATAGCGGACCTATCAATAGTAATGAATTGTTTAGTCATAGACTCCTCTAATGCTAGTCTATGGTTCATTGTGTTGTATTTTACACGAATTGCTTGTTCGAGTGAGGAAAAACGAGATGCGCCCCAAATACCGTATGTTTGGCGGTTTTCGTTATCCAAAAACCAGTAACTTCTATAATCAATTCTGATGTGTAGTATTTCGTCCGCATTAAACCTTTCTTCTGTGGAATCACCTTCACGAAGAATATAATCAGTTGCCTCAATAATTGGGTTCTGCCTATCGCTGGCCTGTGTAGTGGGCCTACCATCTGTGATAGTCATTTGTGTTATTGGTAGCGATTGAACATTCTCTAATCCTACTCCTGTTTTACCTACGAGTTTGTTAATGTCGTTTCCATATACCATTAATGAACGCATACCATTAATGAGCAAATCATCAAAGTCAAGCGTCTCCTCGACCAAAAGTCGTATTGCTTCTCGTATTGTTCCATTCTTTGCGTTCCTATAATTGATTGCGTAATTATTTGCTGTGAGACTTACTGCTCTTACTGCTCCGTTTAATTCGGGGTCGTAATTTACCATATCATCATATCGGTCAAATCCAGTTTCGTAATTCGTGTTGGAACGAAGTTGGTTTGTGTTTTCCATTATATCGGTCAAACCCGCCGCAGCCTTCACTAACAATGGATTTTCACTAGAGTCTGCACGTCTCGCACCCGCCCACGCACGAGAGAAGTCAATTTCGGGTTTTTTCGGTTGAGAACGAAATCTATCAAATAAGCCCATAATATCGTTAGATATATGCTATTTAATCAACTTTAGCCCGTAATTAGCATATATAACGCATATAACAAAATTCCTGTCCCACCAGTTACCTGTGCAACTCGTTTTGTTATGAAGCGGTCGAGACTGTAAATCGGACCATTCATTATCATATCTTGACTTTCTTCTATATTCTTCACTGTCTCCTCAACAGACATTAACCGTTGGGAGTGTGAGTGGTGTGCCTTTGTATGTTCCCTCATTTCTGCTTTCATTTCACTAACGTCATCTCTAACAAGGTCTAACCTCGCCATGACCGCTATAGTTGTTTCATCCATGTCTCAAAAAATGGAATAGACGATATATCAAGCCTCGTAATTAATTCTATTTCTGTCCCATTCTTTTCAGAATAATTAAAACAACGCAGTGTAGCGATTTTGTTATTAATTTTATTCTCTATAAGGTATTTAGATATAGACTAGAATAAATATCCTATAGGGATTAGAATTAATGAAAAATTCGACTTACTGCGAGCCTGTAATTTTTCCGGAAAGAATTGTATGCTTATTGAACGAATGGTTATATGTTATGAGTTGCTAAGGGAGAATATGAGACAGGTGTATAACCTCATTGAAGAACATTTGAAAGTTGCAAAGACCTTTCCGAATTCAGCACAGTTTGCAAGGTATCTGCATGGTATTGACGGTAGCGTCAAATACCCTACATGGAAAAAGCGTGTTGAACGGTATCAACTTGAATTTGGGGTTATCGAATATGCTGAACATAATCCATACGAAGATTTACCGGCTGAATGGGAGGGAACATGGCGTTCTCTTGCTATCGACCTTCATGCAAAAAGCCCCGAAATAACTTTGAGGGCTTGGGAGGGTCGCATACATGAGGCTAAGACAAGAGGACTTATCAAAAAGAAGCAACGACCTAACTTCATCACTACTACCTTTGGTGGCGAACCTACGCATATATCAGACGTATGGAATGCTATCGAAGTTGCAACTGGTGATAATATCAAAAAGGCTGAAAATGCAAGATGGGCCGAAATCTCGTTTGGTGGTAAGAAGCATATCGCTATTGCTCTCGCAAGCGACCAACATATAGGCAATAAATTTACAGACCATGAACGCATGAGAGAAGATGCTGAATTAGTTGCTAATACTCCTAACTGCTATGCTATACACGCTGGAGACTTCATAGACAACTTCATTATAGATAAACCACGTCCCAGCATGAAGGCAACAATTCCCCCTAATGTTCAATGGAAACTTTGCGACCATTACCTATCTATGTTTGAAGATAAGATTCTTGCAGTTGTTGCAGGTAATCACGACCTTTGGACCAGCGGTATGACTGATTATGACCCTCTAAGCCGACAGGTGTTAGACAGAAACATACTTTACCATCCTCACGAATTAAACATCAGACTTATGGTAGGTAATGTTCCTTACAACTTTTCTATTAGGCATAAGAGAAGGGGTAACTCATCCCTCAACCCTGCTAGAGTAGTAAAGAAGATGTGGGAGGACGGAGAACACGATTTCGACATTGGTGTTGTCGGTCATCACCATACTCCAGTAGTTGAAAACTTTACAAGGCATGGTATTGAAAGATGGGCTGTGAGGCCGGGTAGTTACAAGATAATAGATGGCTTCGCTGAAATGATTGGATTTCAGAAGGAAAGACCTACCTGTCCGGTGGTTATTCTATCCCCCCAAACAAGGCATATACAAGTATTCTCTGATTTACGAGACGGGTTAGAAACCCTTAGAGTTTTGAATGGTGAGTAATATGGTATTTGGAGATGATTTTTTCTTAGAAGAAACATGGCGGTCTGAATGTGAAGAGTTTATGATTGGTTCTCTCATACAAGATTCTGATAGTTTGTTATTTTGTTTAGAAATAGGTGATTTTGAAATCGCAACAATAATTCTCAAGAGGGACCAAATAGAGTCGCTTGTTGATTTTCTCGCAGAATGGACGGGATTCCCCATGTTCGTTGGAGAAGACCCATTAGGTGTATCAGATGAAAGGCAGTGATTTACTTACTAACTTCAACTTACAGAGAAGCAGATACGACCACAGACACTTCTATGAGTGGTTAGGTTACACATGGGGTAATCATATAGAAGAATGGTTTGAATTATTCAATGATAGGTTAGATAAGAGCGTTCATCGTGTTTTATTGATTGCTCCAAGAGACCACTCCAAATCCACCACGTTAAGAGTTAAGGCTTTACATAGTCTTCTTTTTGAAAGATGGCGCAATAAGCCCTTTACTACATGGCTCTTTTCTGCTAGTAAAGACCTAGCAGCAAATCGTCTTGAAGAAATCAAAGATGACCTTAAGAGGCATCCGGAATTATCTCGTATGATAGATGACTCTAAATCTAATAAATGGAAATTACAACTAACTAATGGTTCATGGATTAAAGCATCCTCTGTTGGTTCTGCTATTCGTGGAGAACACCCTGCAAGGATTATCCTTGATGACGTATTAGATGACGGAGGCGATAAAACCGATGAAGATATACGCCAATGGTTTAGAAAAAAACTAACTCCTATGCTTTCCCCCCAAACATCTATTTTTGTTGTAGGGACTCCTCTTTCTCTTACAGACCTTTACCACACTGAAATGCTTGAAAATACGGCATGGGTATCATGGAAAATGGGTAGTGTGTTAAATTACGATGAATGGTCTAAGAATCCCGAAGAAATAGAACCTATTGCTCTGTGGCCGGAATATAGACCGATTAATTTCCTATTAGAACAAAGAGACGCTATGGGTGAGTTAGCCTTTTCACAAGAATACCTATGTAGGGTTGTCGATGATGCCTCCGCAGTATTCCCCCAACACCTTTCGAGAAAACATTTGCAAATAGAGACCTTCTTAGAAAAGGAAAAGTTGCACGAAGGTAGGTATGTGATAGGGTTTGACCCTTCACATGGAATAGGAAAGGATTATTCAGTTATGGTTGTTATGAGACAAGACAAAGAAGGATTCTTACATCTTGTTGATATTTGGCGCAGAAATGATTTTGAACCTAGTAGGCAAGCAAATGAAATAGTGAGACTGTGTGCGACATATAAAAATCCCATATTTGCTGCTGAGACCGCTGGATTCCAACGACTATACCAATCTCTTTTACAGAACATGGGTGCTAATGTTGATTATCGACCAAGCCCAGTATCTAATAGGGTTCTCAAACAAGCACTACTTATGAGAATGAGAGCATGGTTTGAACAGGGTAAAGTAGTATTCCCCTATGGAGACCATGCTACTAGAACAGTAGTCAATGAATTATTACACGAATTAGAAACTCATGCTTGGGATAATGGAATTATCGTGGATAAGGGCAAACATAACGATATTGTTATGGCTATGGCTCACGCAATAGACCAATTTAGAAATATCTCTTCTGCTACTAACGCACCTATGGTGTCTAAGGGAGTATCCCTTAACAGTTGGAAAAATAAGGCATCGCCTCGTTATCCTACCAGTAATGGTAAGTTTGTTTCATTTAGACCTTAGAATGCAAGGATAGCAACGATTGCATCATTAGAAGGGTCTCCGGAAAACACTACAGTTACAGTGTTTGCTCCAGTGGCCTTTGCTGTCTTGATGGTAACGTTGTTCGTTCCGTCATCCTTTAGGGTCGCAATAATCTTAGATGCAGTCGTTACACCAGTAACAGTGATGGCTTCTGTCGCACTTCCACCAGCAGTCGTCTTCTCGACTGCGTAGTCGGCTAATACGTCAGTTACTGCGGAAGCGAGGTCCGCTGCTTCCACTCCACCGTCTCTAATGTGGTGTCCCATGATTACATCTTGCAATTGTCGGTTCTTAGGCATAAATAAGACTAATTGCTTCTGTTTTATTAAGATTATGATAGATTTATATAATATATAGTGTTTTTCTATAAAAAAAGTAAAAAAATTAGAGAGGGGGTTGGCGTAGCAGAAGGGCCGACAGAGGTTGAGATTTATGGCCCAAAATTTGCAACTATTTCGACCCTTTTTTTTTTGCAAATCGGCTCTCAGTGCAGCGGTTTGAGAAGTTGCAAATGACTAAGGGCCGAGGCTACAATTGAAGGTCATGGTGAAATTACCATTAGGAGGACCTGACGACCAGCCTGAGAACGACCCTGAGTGGAACCCCTTTAGGGTTCCAGTTGGTGAAGAGGGAGGTGAGATTTGGAGCAATTTTTCTCCGATTCTCTTCTCCTTCTATCCTAGACCGTCAAATTTGGGTATCGGAATGCCCGAAATTGACGACATAGCCCCTAAAGGGGCTAATCACTCAAGGATTTGCTGGATAGGTTCAGTAATTCCTGAAGACTCTGACGGATTCAATGATGAGCCACTTGCAACTTATGCCGCAACTTTTGACGGTCAGGAATGGTCGCTATATCGAACCAATTATCGACCTACTGAGAGCCTAAATGACTTCATCTCAGAGGCTGAATTTGAGTGGTATGAATTAGAGGATTTGGAGTCTTGGAATCTAGTTGAAATCAGCGATTCAGCAACAATTTCGGTGGTTGAATTTCATGCCGAATTAGTCCTAGAATTACTCGATTTGATGGTCTGAAATAGGAGAGCAGTGCAGCGATTTGAACAATTTTTATGATGAAAAAAAGGAGGAAAATGAATATGACGACAGAAAATGATGACGACAGAACAATGACTGCAAGGAATACCGTAGGTATTCCTTGTCCGGAGATTGGGGTTCCTGAAAGGAACACCAAATCGGGGAGAATTTTCAATCCCCCCGACTCCCTCTTGAGGGAGTTGGAATATCTCGGTATCAGAACCAACGAGTTGGCTTCTGAAATGAGGACTCCGAAGCAAAAAGCCCAATTCTTTGAATTGGAACAGAGGTTCCTTTCGGCTCTAATTAGTGGGAACATTAGGGAAAATATGTCCTCTTTAGAGGACATAATCGAAGTAATGGAAGGAAAATTCTTGCTAAAAGACTGGTGTGGATTTGAGTTGAAAGTGATGCTAGAAAGCATCATCGAATTTACTCTTTCTTACAAATCCGACTACTCCGTAGTCGTAAGGAGAATAAACGGCATTTTCGATGAAATGGAAATGGTGTATCTTTCCGGAGACTATTGAGGATTTAATCGAAGATTAGGAAGACAATAAGGAGGTGGAAATAAGATAAGAAAAGTTGCAAAATTGGAGGGGGTCAGCAGTCTTCAACTGTTGGCTCTCTCCTCTTTTTTTTTAACTTATCAGACTTAATCTTCGATTAATTTGAATAAGGAGCAAAACTTCTCCGATTTTTTTTGACTTAAGGCAGTCTATCTTTGATAGCCTCCTAGCAAATTTAGTCCCCCTAATAGAGCCAATAGGTATCAACTCGTTGATACCGTAGTCCCGTTATTAGATGAAAACGGTCTTAGAAAAACCAATTGATTCGCGTGGGAGACTTCACATCAGTCCAACATAGAATGGACTCCCCGCGAAGTCTTCATGCAAGGCGTAGGTGCGCCTCTAAGAGGTTCGATTTTTCGACTGACTTCATGCGCGTCTCCACGCGGAAATAAGCAATATATCGAAGATATTTGCTTCATTTCTCCTTGCAGAGTCTTGCAGCGTCTGTATGTTCTGAATGGACTAAAGTCCAGTCAGAATGTATGCGAGCGTCTGATTTCTAAATCTATACTACTGAGTATAGATTTTGAAATTGTTGAATAATTTTTAGGGTGGCCTAAACTCTCAAAACCCAAACGGTGTGCATTATGCGAGCAACAGTTTTAAGCAGGTGTGCCTGCGGTTAGAGTGATGGATTCGGTGATGACGATGATATTTGGAGCGATGATGATAATAATGACTGCCTTCGGCTTGGAGACCGCCACTCCCAGCCTCTATGGAGGATTTGGCGGACTGCTTGGAGTTACCTTGCAAGTCCTAGTAATGGGACTCGTAGGACTCTCAGTGCAGTCTGTTAATATATCAAATGGCGACCTTGAAAAGGTCAGAAGAAGGATAAAGCGACTCGGTGCTGCTAATGTCTATCGACAAACTGCTAGCCACGACCAAAGTTGCCCTATCTGTTCTGAATCGACCAAAGGTCGAGAAGTTGCTAACTTCTTGTCCGATGGGAATACTTCAGTATTCGGTAATAGGGTCTCAAAGTGGTTACACTTTGAATGTGGAATCAATAGTGGCTTCGCAGTAGGGGCTAAGAGGACTGCAAAGTCCCGCAAGACTCCTTCAGCGGAAAGCGGAAAGACGATTCACTTTCAGCACCTTTACTTCGGGACTCCTCTTGACTTCAAGAGGATATTCAAAGTAGCAGTGCATGACCCTACATTTGGAGATTCATTCTATACGAATGAAGCAGAGAATGATATAGTGAATTGGATTCGCAATAGTCCTCAGTCATCTCTTTACTCGATGGCTCAGAGTGAGCCAAAGACCAAAGAACCCGTAGTTGAACCAGTAATTTCTAAGCCAGTTGCAACTAAAGTTGCAAAGGGTGGTTCGGCTCTTGAGAAGGCTATCTTAGAGATAGCCGGACAAGCACTTGATGAAGAGACAGTCCGAAGGATTGCACGCGAAACTGCGGATTCCCAAATCGCACAGTTTAGCACGACCTTCGCTCCAATCAGAACCCTTCGGGTTATGAAGGGTCAGTCCATTGTTGCAAACAATAATGAAGTCTATCATCCCCATTTCCCTACTACGTTGGGAATAATGACTGCTGGACTTGTAACAAGAGGGTTTCCAAACCCAGTCTTACTGACTGGTGCTGCTGGAACCGGAAAGTCATACGCGGCAAAGATGCTTCATCGACTTCTGCAAGAAGTCGGTTTGCTATCTGATGAAATGGAATACAAAGAAGTAGTTTGCTTTGCTGATATGGAGCGCGGAGACCTTCTAGGAAGAGTCTCATACAATATCACAAACGGTGAAAACCGTTGGAATCAGAGTGGTCTTACCACTGTTCTCCTAAATGGAGGAATAGCCTTTGTTGATGAATTGGATAAGGCCGACCCAGCAGTTGCAACTTTGTTGAATGGTGTTCTAGCATCTCGACAAGTCGTCAATCCGATAAATGGTGCAGTTTTGCCTGTGAGCAATAATGCTTTCATTATTGCCGCAGCAAACACTACTGGATTTACGAAGAGTCCTCAATATGTTGCTGCTGCTCGTCAAGACGCTTCGCTTCTTGATAGGTTCGCTGGTGGCTTTGTGTCCTTCGGACACTCTGATAGGATAATGGCTCATATTTGTGGTCTTTCCAATGCTGGAAAGATGGAGGCGGAGGAGAGTCCCGCTGGGAACCCTGCAACTCAGCAAGAGGTCTTTGACGCTTTCAAGGCACTAAAAGACTTGAGCGATTCGAGCCGAAGTCCGGTCCCAATGTCCTACAGAGCATTAGAAGTCGGTATTAGCCTTGCTAATGCCGGTTGGACAATGCCGAGCATAGTCGCTCGATGGATTGTTCCCTTTAATCCTGAATTACAACGGAACGTTGTTGCAAATTCAATCGGCGGTCTAACATCGCATGAAGAATCTGCTTCGCTGATTCCACAGAATGTTGAGCCAATCGTAGTTAGTGGAGGGGCAGTCTGAGTTTAACTCAGACTGTTCTCTGACTAAAGGAGGTGAAACAGTGCTGAAAAATGATTCAACAGACATACACGGTGTCCGAACAGGACACTTCAGGCATGGAGGTGAGACTTGCGATTTCATTTACGCTCCGTCTCATTCGGCCATGATTAGAGCCATTGAAGATGGCGAAGCAGCATCAGAATGCTACACTATGGGTAATGGTTCTTCTTGGGCTGGACGAACAGTATCTGCAAAGCAGATAAAGAAAGAGGGCTTAGAAGGCGAGGGATACCGCGCAGATTCTAAGGCTGTTGCAAAACATGAATCATCTATGATGGATGCTCTTTCTCAATACCAATCCGAAATAGTTGCAAATGTTCGATATTGGACTGATAGTCCAAAGAGCGTTAATGCAATCTCAATTGATAGACTAATACGCGGCGAAGCCGGTTTTAAGTCTAAGAGGCGTATGCGGGTGAAGGACGAAGTAATTGCTCTGTTCGTCCCAACCAATGCTCTAGGAGACATTGACTCAGATATTGTGCAAATAAGGTCAAGTGCTGCTTTAGCAGCAGCCGAGATATTGGAAGAAAACGGATACATGGTGGAAATTTATGGTCTTGCTTACAGCAGCCGTGTTGGAAATGACGGTTCTTCTGCTTGTGCGGTCACTCGCATTAAAGCAGCGGACGAAGTGTTCAACTTGGGGCAAGCCGCTTCAGCCATGTCCGCATGGGTATGGAGAACGGTCACATTTACAGCACGTTCTCTAGCAGCCGGTCGAGCGAGAGGGTATTCTTCGGACGGCATCGGTTCATCAAGGAGTCCCAATAGGGACTTCTGCGACAAACTTGCAACTATGCTCGGATGCGACCGATTTACCGCAGTAAATCTAATCCCGCGAAATAATAACGCAGAGTCACAAATCAAAAAGGCCGTTGATGCAGTTATCACTGCTCTTGAGGAGGTGCTTACTGATGATTCATGTTGATGGTTTGCAAGACCATATCAGCCTCCCTACGGGTGCAGTTGTCGAGGTGATTACTGCCCTCCTAGAAGGAGATGCAGCGGAGAGGGACGTGTATGCACATACACTCCTTGCGATGCTCATTACCAATGAGGGAATCAAAGACCGAGCAAAGGTGGTCTCTCTAGTGGACGACATAATGCAAGTAAGAGAGGCCATGCTTAGGCGTGAGGAAATCCCACAGGAGGATATTGAAAATATCCAAAGTCGCATTTCAGAGGCCATAAACGGAGGTGGTGAAAGTGAGTGATGAAATCACTTGCGTTTGTTGCAAGTCATACCCGAAGGCTTGCGACAGTTGCGGGATTGAACCTGCGACTGTCGTAGGGCCGGATGCTACACACTCAGCACTCCACCGGATAGGCGTTCTAGGCTTAGGCACTCAGCACCTGTGCGATAGTTGCTACTTTGCAACTCTTGAAGGATGAGTGAGTCCCTTGACTTTTGATTTTGATAGCAACCTGCGGTTAGCATTGTTGCAAAAAAAGCCCAGTGCGGGCGTAGCATACAGACACCCTCGCCCATGTGAGGGAGAGGGAACAAGAAAGAGGAGGAAAGGCGAGAAAATTTCCCAAAGTTTTGGGGTCGCGCCATGTCCGAGTGTCGCAAGCGAGTGTCGCAAGCAGACACACACCCCCCTATACACGCACGAATCCCCCGTTTTCGATGGTATAGTTGATATAGGGCCGAGGGGCGGGAGGAGTTGAGGAGATGAAGACGATGACGATAGACGAATTGACTAACAAGTTGAAGAAGCAGATGGAAACCTCGCGGGTAGCAGACCCGCAGGCAGAGGAGGAAGGTTGGACTTCCACACACCCAAAGTCCCTACGCAGAGAAAGGCGCGAGAAGGCAGCAAAATATGATGAAATGCTTTTGCAAGTCGCCTTGCTTGAGAGCGCACAGGCACGAGCGATTAAGCGGAGCATCACAATTGCCGAAGCAGTTGAAGCATTCTTCCACGCACAGCGAGAGTTGCAAGACGCACAGACGATGGTTGGCTCCAAAACAAAATCCACGCATATAGCCGTATTAGGTGAGCGAGTCCGAGAGACACGCAGACTACTGGGCGACATCGTGGATGATACACTCGGAGGTGAGTAATTATGAAAACAAAGAAAAATAAAATTGAGATAAACATAAGCACGATAAAAGAGCCGCCCTTTTCCGAAGGGTTGCAAGACTTCATGCGTAAGGAGTATGAAGCGCAAAGGATACCCGTTCCAACAACGGTTCAATTCGATATAAGCGAGTTGGAAATGAGTGTCCCTGCCGGACTCATATTCCTACAAGACGCATGGGCGAAGGCAGTTATCGGGACAATTGCTGTTTTGCAAGATAGAGTCCCAGCCGCAGAAGCAAGCCAGCACAAGATGCGCGAAGTCGTGTCCGAACACATGGCCGAAGACGGCGATGAATTCTTCCGATATACAACGTATATTGATTTGCAACTATACAAGTTGAGAGAAGCGTCCTTCGAGACGCAAGATTTTGCCTCAGAAGTCCGAGAAGGACTCATGCAACTATCCACCCAAATAGCCGACCATGCGTGGGAGTATGTTCATGCTCATAAGAGCGAGATTCCACAGACCATTGAGTATGTGAATCGTGTAAGCGGTATGCCGCCGGAAATGCTCGGAGGCACGAGGATAAGCGTTGAAGACGAAGACGAATTCGATGAAGACTTCGTAGGGGAGTGGGGGTGAGCGTATGGAGGAGAGAACGATAACCCCGCGAAGCAGCACCATAACTCAGTGTTGTTTTGAAGAAGTGGTATCCCACTTCTTCACCTTCGGCAGACCCATGAAGTTAGGCTACCGCGTATGCCCCACTTGCAAGACTGGATGGAGCATGATGCGGGAGAATCCCCACGCTCCTCCCCCACCTGCAAACACTGGTGCATCCCCTCGACGCACACCCACACCGAATCATTTGATTGATTGGGAAAAAGAAGTCAGAGACTTCTTCATTAGTTACAAAGGCCATCCTTCGGGTGTTGGTTCTCACGAAGTGAGAGCCACACTTGCAAGACAACTGGCGAGGAATTACGGACTCACGTCTGATGATGCTACACGAAGACGACTCGATAACTTTCATACAAAGGTCAAACTCGCCTTTGGATTTGTAAAAAATCATAATGGGGTTTTGGTTTGGGGGGGTGTCCCTCAATGAGTCGGTTCGATGGTATCCTACATGATGAACCCGAATGGTGCAAGAGCGTGGGGACATGGGGGGACTTCTATGTCTGTAGGACGGGCGACAAGGAGGTGTTCTATACCCTTTGGGTCATGGAGTATTTCAAGATGGGAGAAAGCGGCTTTTGCAAGACGTATTTTGTTCAGAATCTCTCACACAAGTTGGACGACGCAGTAGCAAAGGCGGAGAAGATACGAGAAAACTATCTTGCAAGAGGGGGTAGGTTTGGGAGTCATAACCCTCGTGCGCGTATCCAGTATTCAGAGACCCCACGAAAGAAGGTGGAACCTTACTTCGACATTGGTCTCGGAGAGGACTTTCAACTCAAGATGAACAGAGGTCAAACTCTGTGGTGGAACCACGCGAATGAGGCGTTTTGGGCGCACTGGAGGGAGAATAAGTTGCAACTAAAGGCCGAAGGAATATGGGTCTCAAAAATAGATTATCAGTGGATGGTGTTCAGAAGAGTTGCACCCGAAGAAATCAGTTGGCTCGATGATGACGGATATGATTTGAATGCAGACGTGGAGGTGAGCCTATGAGTGTGCGCTCAACCACGCCTACGAGGGTCAAGAGGAAAGGCCGAAAAGTGGTCGCTCGCTATGGCGGATACGGAACGGCCACATACATGGCCTCCAGCACACGTTCAGCGCGACGACTGGCCGCACGCCTAGAGCGAGGCGAGTGTGAGAAGGTCGATTTCAAAGCGAGACTTTACATAAGAGACAGGGAGGAGGAGTAGTCATGGCGACACCAACCGTATGGCTAAAGATACCGACCGACCTAACCGAAGATGTGAGCATCCTACACAGGGGCATGGACGCAGATGATGTGCCTTTGCACGTCTTGCAAGAAGGTGTAGGGGGACTCATTGAATATGCGTTCCATGAGTTGCAAGGTGGCGAGGAGTTAATTGTAAATGAAGAAGGTCTCATGTATGGAATGCCCGTAAATATCCGAGCGATTGCGGCCTCCGGAATACGACAAATGCTCGTGGGCGATGCAGTCTTGCAAGTCCCGTTCTCAGAATTAGAGAGCCACACACTCGCTATGGACGTAATCACAGGTATGCTCAGAGCAGCCACAAAAGCAGCAGAGGAGGAATGAAAATGGATAAAGAAAACATGAGAAAGAAAATAATGGAAAAGATTGACGCAAAGAAAACTCAAGGGGGGGTAGGAAGAGGGCATAGTCATGGTTCGGAATTGATTTCTGAGCGTCCATCTCCGTCTCCATCGCTGGTGAAGCAGCGCGTTAGACGCGACAGCCGCCAGCGGAGATGCTTCCGCAAACCCTCCCAACACTCTCCTCTCCCCGTAAAGGGAGACTTCGCCCTTATTGTAAATAAGAGGGGATTTCCAATCCTTGATTTTGTAATCTCTTGCAACTCATGTGGTGCAGAGGAATGGAACCCCTGCATCCCCACAGGAATATGCAGCGAGCGCAAGTTTGAGTGGATAGCAAGAGCCAATTCAAACCGAGACAAATACAAATTGTTGCAACAAAATTCACAGCGATGGTTGCGGGAGAGCAAGCCCGACTGGAAACCTGCGTGGGAGCGAACAGGGGTGGTTGCATGAGCCATTACTGGAGTAGCCCCACAACCAAATTCAAAGGCTTGCAAATCAAAGAGTTGCATTCAGAGGCACTTGATGGGGATTGCCCGCAGTGTGTATGGCTTGGGAGGGTGGGGCAGAGGGGCTGTTCTGCTCTCATAAGAGTTGCAGGCGGAATAATCGTTTGCAAAATTTGCGGAGTGGCCTTTCATACAGTGGGGGTGCAAGTATGAGCAATTACCGATGCGAATACTGCGGCCTCATCCGATACGACAGAGGCCAACGGTATGTTCGGGCTTTCTGTATTGGTCGGAAGGAATGTAGGGCCGAACATGAGGAAAAGGAAAGGCAACTACGAGAGGCGAGCGCACTCGTATGGGATAGCGGCGCAGATATTAACGGAACGTATTTCGTGGATTATCTCGACTACCCTATCTCGTTTGAGGAATTAGTTGCAAGACTAATCACTCTCTCTGAGCAAGACCCGACTACTCAAACAGATGATTACAAAACTTCTGTTGAATTCGTCGGTGAATACAACGGCGAAACCTTCACGATATACGATTACAAAGGCGATATGCGACTCCACATAGGAGGCACTGGCCGCCTAGATACAGCCTCGCTAATCCAGCATCTGAGGGACACACTCTATGCTTGCTCTCCTACGCCATACACGGCCCAAATGCACTATGGCTCCCATGCAGGGGAGGTGCATAAATGGGCATGAAGATAAGTGGCTACGTTAGCCTTGAAATCGCATCATCAATGGTTGATTGTATGAATTGCGATGAAAGCGTTGCAACAGCGAGTATCGAAAACCTAGAGGAAATCAGTCCCAATGATTATACAATCATTATAGAATGCGAGCCATGTGTTTGCGGATTTGTAAATGTGCTTGAGTATGTTGAAAAGCCGCAATACTCGGTGAATGAAAGCGTGAGCAGGTCAAATGACCGCCTCGATACTACCTGCGTTTCAATTACCGGAATACCCCGCACCTTGAGGTTCGGAGGACACATAACCCCGCCTTCGGAGACCATATACACTTACGAGGTGGAAGAATGAGTTGGATATGGAGTCCAATTCGTGCCTTTCACATTGAGCAACTTGCAAAAGTTGCAGGCGCAATAGCCCACATACAGGGATTAGAAGACGAGCCGGATTTTGAATACTTTGCGTGGTTCATTGAAAGATTCGGAGACGATGAAGATTTTGCAAGAATCGAAGAACACATAGAAGAGGAGGAATGATTGAATGAGTATGCAGATTATAATAAAACACGCAAACTTAGCAGACCATCCGAAATACGATGAGGAGGTTGCACTATGCGGAGTCAATCATGGGTTATCCCTTCGACAATGGAATAATGATGTTTGGTTCTGTGTTAATTGCGGCCATAGGGTAGGCGTTAAAGTTATGGGGTGATTGAATGAATGAAATGAAATTGATTAGACGCATAGAGACGAATGAATGGGTATGGGAGACGTGGGAATGATGGACGGGGACGACTGGGAGAGAACAGACGTGTTCGGGTATTCAAGAGGCACAGTGGGCCTTCACGGTGAAATAGATATGGGCGATGGAACATACGCTATCACAGATGATTACAAAACCGTGAGACTACCCGCCCAATACGGGGGCGAGTTTGTTCCCGTCATCCATAAGAGCGTTAGTTGGTGCGGTGGAACGAGAAGATACCTTCTCGATGCAGAAGTGTCGGTGATAGTTGCAAATCGTGAGGACTCAACCGTGTTCCACTGGGTCAAATCATCGCAACTCGAAGCATGGTTGCAAGGAAAAGGCGAGATTGCTAGCGAGTATGATGAAGAGGAGGAGTAAATATGCCGAACAAAAGACAAAAACAAGCCGCACGATACCGATACAACATGAAATACAAGGCACGAAAGGCTGCATTATCCCCTAGTGAGATGAGCGCGGCTGCACTTGCAAGAAATGAGGAGGAAGAAGAATGAGTAAGAAAAACATAAACAAAGAATGTTGCATTTGCAACAAACCCTTAGATGTAAAGAGGGACGCTAACGGCAAGATTTACTGGACTCAAGGGAACAATTCCGAACCTGTTGCAAGAGGCAGGTGTTGTGATGCTTGCAATTGGAGAGTAGTGATACCTGCAAGAATGGGCCTTAGCATAGAGGCGATGGGAGATGATGAATAATGGTGAAGTGGAATTGTGGATGCGAATGCCCCTGTATATCAGATGGTTGTGATTGTCGTGTTAGTTGTGAGAGGTGTAAATAATGATATTCGATTTGATGATTGAGATGTATGAAGACCCTATGGATGGGGTAATTACGGTCTTGCAAGTTATTCTAGGTGCTATAGGCACTGCCTTATGCGTGTTAGTGAGCGTGATATTATGAGAACAGAACGAGAAATAACAACAAAAATAGACGACAGAAATAACGAATTAGACTCCTTCCTACGTTGGTTGATAACTGAGGCAGGCACTGGTTTAATTGAACGCGCCTCCATAACGAGAGGATACCATAGAGGTGTATTTGCAAGATTTAAGTTGCGTCTGTGGGGTATGTCTGAGACAATCGTATATCACATCACTATGAACGACATAAACAACCACACATGGGCGTTGTTGCAAGTTATCAAGTCCCTTGATAATCATAACATTGATGCGGATTTAGAGGACGAGGTGGCTGAGTTGTTGAAGAAGCCACCAATCACGCCGAGCATAGAAGCGGAGGCGGAATGATGGCCGCATCACTCATGCACACGCGGGCGGGAGTGCAGACCTACAAGTGTATAGATTGCAGGCGCATAATGAAGGTGCAAGGAAAAAGCGAAAGCATTATTAGATGTGGTCGATGCAGTAGGCTCAACCGAGAGGAGAAGTGAAGAAAATGAATGGAGAACCACCAAAAATCGAGACGATAGAAGATGCTGCTTATTTGATGGCCTTTTTGATTGAACAGGAAATAGTGTTCGATGAAGAAATGGGCTTTCAAGACATAGAAGGCGGCAAAATTGTGTATAACCAATTTGCAAGACATCGCATTATGCCCGAAAGCCTAGATATGATGCAAGGGCAATTACTCAAGGCGTATGAGTTGTTCCGCAACGAGAACGCAAATCCACAATGTTTTGTGGCTATTATGCAATTGAGGAAATTGATAATGGATATTTGCGAAGCGAAGGGAGAAATCAAGTTACCTAAAGAAAAAATATACGGCTTCGGAGAAGAAGATTTGCAACACCCCTTAGATAAGGAGCCTGCACAGGCACTATATGAAGAGGTGGAAATAGCCGTATCACGCCTTGCTATGGCTGGTGTGAGTGGGTTCGTTCAAGACGGGCGCGGATTTGTCGGCCTAGATATGGACGTAGTGAGGGAGCAAAACGACAAAGAGATTAGCCAATTGGTCGAATTATTATTGAGATTGGATTTTGAAATCAATCCTGAACCTGCGGGTTTTGCATACCCCTCCGGAGAGGTAAGCATGGATGAAGCAATTACAGACATTATGAGCAAAGTCGATGGTATAGAAGATGAAGACTTGCAAAACATAGACGAAGATGAAGACTATGATGATTCGGTGGTGAGTTGGTGATACCTGCCTTCGAGGCCAATAATGATTTGAAAATGAGAGTCGAGTTAATCCCCCGTAATTTATGGGGGAGTAATTTACGCACTCTCTTGCGGCCAGCCACATGGAATAGGCTGCGTAAGGCTTGCTACGAGAAGGCAGGTCATGTCTGTGAGGTATGCGGGCATACTGGCCTTGAGCAAGGGCGCAAGCATAAGGTGGAGGCACACGAGAGGTGGGAGTATAACGACACCACCAACACGCAGACCTACAGGGGCTTAATCGCATTATGCCCCCGCCATCACGAGGTAGCCCATATAGGCAGAGCATTAGCAACCGGACGAGGAGGACGTGCAATACAATTACTTGCAATAACTAACGACAGCACTATAGCAGAAACCGAAGAGTATGTGAGTCAATGTATGATGATTCACATGATACGCTCCCAAAGAGGAGACTGGAGCCTCAATTTGCAAGACCTTCTGAAAGAGGAGGCTCTTACAGATTGGGACAGAGAACGATTACCCCTAGAGGTATTGATATGAACAGAAAAAGAATAGTGAAAATAGAAAGAGGCGACCTGTTAGGTGAATTCCAAACGGATTCCGGACGGGCGTTGATACGAGCGAATGACGTAAGTGCGGTTGTAGCACTGACGGGATACTGTGACCCCCATTGTGATATACACATGGTAGGTGGAACGATATTTACGGTAAGCAGTAGTTTGCATAACGTTTTGCAAATGTTGCAACTAGATGTATGTTGTGTATTTCAAGATGAACCCGATGAGGAGGGAGACGAATGAACAAGTATCTCACCCCAACATGGTATAGTGAAATCAACCGTCTAACAGACAAACTACACCGTATTGCTGTATTGTGCGAAGAAGAAATTGAAAGCAAAGGCCGATTCGATTCATCGCAAGCCGTTCTTGAGATAATCGAGGTGATTCACGAATGACCCGAAGACAACGAACCGGAAAAAGTATATTCCGATATAGAGGATTCAGAGAATTAGTCCGTTGCGCGGAATACTTGCAAGAGGTTGGCGCGGCTACATCACACGAGATGCTCAATAACGTGCGCTACAAGAACGGTAAGAGGCTGAACCAAACCGCCCGCATCCTGTCTGCGCGTTTGCAACGCCACCGTTCATTCAAAGGCACGAGAGATACACGAAATAATAGCAACCCTACCATTTGGACGTTGCAAAACGATGATATATTCGATGAAGCACCACCGACTTATCCTGTGGGGAATAAAGAATGAATGAGTGGAAAAAATACCATGTCGATGAAGGAATAACAATAGATACTTTGTATCACTCATCAAGTGGTTCCTTGAAGGTTCAAATAAAGAAGCAGCGTGAGAAGGATGGTTCTTTGTCGCTGGTCGTTATCAAAGATAGGTTCAGAAGACCACATGGAGAAGATTTAGCAGAGCCGTTAGATATTGTAAATAATCCCGACCACAGAACCATTTGTAATAATGTTGGTTTGTGGTTCCTGTTGAACCTAGACAGAGGTATGGAATCAGTTAGAATTGTCGATGATGAGGCTTTGCAAATGGCCTTCCTGATACTCCAGCATACAAGCGAGGCGGAACACAACGGGTATCACCCGTATGATGATAAGGCAGAAGTTGCAAATCACCTAATGAACATACCCGAAGGGATAAGACCACCCCTAGACCCAAAAGGAATTACTTACTATGAAGACCTATATTTGCAAAATAACAAATAAAGTGTATAGCAAGAGGCGTAAGGGCAACGTATGTTGGGGTTGCAAAGGTAAGTGCGGATTGCCCTATGATGGCCCTATACCTACCTTGCACGCAAGAGAGGGATACAGCCCTTTTGCAAATTGTGGATACAAAATCCCTGTGCAAGAACACCACCACGACCCCCCTGTATTTCCTACACACTTCATGGATGACGCGAACACACATCTAAGACCGAAATGCAGTGTGTGCTTTGCAACTATTGATATAAACCCATGAGTTAGGAAAGAACGCAGAAGCCCTGCAAAAGATTCCTCCATAGTTTCCCAATAAACCGTTAGGGCTTCTGCACCAAATCGTTCATATCACGCGGCAACCGTGATAGTTACATGAGACACCCAGTGTTAATTGCAGGTAAGTATCTATTTGCAACACCGGAGAGGCATATAGCGGTGGTCGATTTTCAAGCATGGCGTTTAATACAGCGTGGAGATAGGAAAAGGAGGCGTTTTAGCCCAAAACTTACACTGGATATACAAGGTTACACTGTAGTTTTGCAAGGGTATAATTCAATTTGGGAATTCCTTGATTGTTTGCATACTGGTTTAATGAGAAAGGGTCTGAATCATCTAATGAAAGGCTATGAGTGGGGTGCATCCGAAGAATTACAACTCCTCATAGAGGAGAGTAAGACGGAATACATTTGTTTTGAGTTGCAAGAGAATGGTTTTGCTTATGCGTGTAGGAGAGAAAGATTGGTGTTACCCACTAAGAAAGGACAGATGGACTGCTCACTATCTTTTGTGGATGGGGAAAACATCGTATTTGCAATTCTGAAAAGTAGCAAGGAATCCCTTGTTTTGTTACTCGGAGAGGGGGGAGTAAGACCTAGAACAGGAGTCCTCATAAGAAATGGAAAGAGTATATCCGCATTTATCGAAGAGAATTACAACTTGAAGTGTGAAGTAGTAGGGAGTTACAAAACGAGACCAAATATGTTTGAAGAAGAAGTCGATGATTTGGAGTATTTGCAATTCATTCAATTGATTCAGAACGCTGAGGGAAAAAATACAGGCTCTCAGTAAAGCGGTTTGTTGCAATAATTCTATTCCCTATAGGACATTGAAATAAGAGACTAAGAAAAATATCCTATAGTGATTAAAAAGAATAAGAAAAAGAGGACACTAACAGGCTGTATTCTTTCTGAAAGAATGAGAGGCGGCTCAAGTTAAATGGTGGGTTTATAGGGATACCGACTCACGCCTATAGTATGAAGAAGCGAAAGCGTCCAAAAACGGGCGCGAGAGTATTAGACGAGGCATACGGTATAGTGGAAATAAACGGTGGAGTTATGGATATTAGATTAGTCCATGACCGATTGATAGCGGCAAGGAATACTTACGGCAACAGGAACCAATCAATGCAAATGAGTTTTGGTGATTTCATTCAGAAGATACAAAAAAGCAATATCATGGATTATACAGATGGTATGGTTATCAATAGAGATTTGAGAGAAGTTGCAATAAAGTGGCTCTCATACACGCACCCGCGAACCAAACGGAGTAAGTTGAGCAAGACACTGTTAGCGGAGGTGGAGAGAGTTGAGCAAGAGCGTGGAGAATAACACAGATAGCGATATTCATTGGTTAAACATACCGAGCGAGAAGCCTACGAAGTTGATTGTCTTCTCCCCTCAAGAACCGTGTCCTACGCCGAGTATCATATTCGGAACAGTTGCTGGTGAGGGTAAAAAGGTCGGGGTATTGCTATCAAAATTACTCAACGTTAAGGCGTTGCAAGTAGCGGATAGCGCAGAGGATTTCATTACCATATACGAAAGCAAAGACGAGAATGTGGTCTTGATTTCTATATCCGGCTTGCAACAAATAAGCCCCGAAAATTCTAATCATTGGTTGTTCGGTTATCCTGTTGTAAGAGACGCTTTGGTTTGCACATTATTGAGATACAAAAATGTTAGCGAGGTCATATTTGCAACAACAGATATGTATTCGGATTTCAGATGGGACACAGAGAAATTCAAACAAGACCCTGCTTGCAGAATCTATCCGCACGATAAGATTCCGGACGACCTATTATTACCTATGTTTGTTTTTGCCGGTCTTCGTATTTGCAAGTCCTACGGACAGAACGCTATGGTTATGTGCTTCTCAGCCAGTATCCAGTCTCCACTCGTGAGGGCTGCTTTTGCGGACGGTATCGGGCTTCTTCCCTTTATGAACCTAGATATTGATTTAGAAAATGCAAAAGAGTTATATGGTGAATGGGAAACCGCCACTAAGGAGGCCACTGATGTTGTCTCTAGTATCTTGAATAATATCAAGGGTGAGAATTATTATGGTGTCGAATCAGTTTGAGATGGCGGAGTGGTGAGAGTATGGATATATTCAACAATTTACAAAACTTCTGTGATGAGAACCACTATATCAATGTGCAAGATAAGGTTCCTATCTTCCTGTGTAGTGTAGGGGCGCATTTATTCAATACGATTAACAAATGTAGTCGGTGCGACTTCGACCCTGCTAATCCAATAGATGAATACTTCTCTATCCCCGATTGTCCTATGAGGCACGATAATACACCACTTTACACACCAATGTCGAGGCTCGCAGATACCCGCATACACATACTCGTGCGCGGGGCGAAAGGCTCCGGAAAGAATGTGTTGATTGATTTATTTTTAGCCGAAGGAACAGGTCTTCTTTGGAACCCCGATGGCTTTAATGGCGTAGGGTTTAGAACGATGATGGGCGCACAGTCCGTAACTGAGGCTGGTATGTTCGGTAGTATCAATGAAGATGGTTATGTTGGCGGGAGACCGCTTGCAAGAGAGATGTGTGGTGGATTCTTAGGGTTTGAAGAGTTTTCATCAATCACGGACGCGAGTCGAAAAGAACACAGCATGGATATGAAAAACCAACTGCTCACTTCGCTCGATTCGGGCAGAGTGCAAAAAGGCATGAGAAATGGGTGGGTGAGATACAATACTCGATACACAGTATGGGCTGGAACACAGCCCGCTAGGTTTGAGTTGGTCTCCGGTCTTGACCGAAGGTTCTTCATCATTGATATTGAGATGAATAGAGGATTGGAATTGGAATACAAGAAGGCCCAAAACGCACAGGCTAGAATGTCTCCCTCTCAAAGAGTCGGGTTAGCAAATCAAGCAATCGAAATGCGAACATGGTTCATCAATAGAATGCTAGAAGCCACTCTTAATCCCCCTAAAGGGGTGGTATTTTCAGAAGAGTTTGAGGAATGGGTGTTGAGAGATACTGTTCGTTCCTTTGAGAGTGACCTGTTCCGGAGACTTGCAATTGGATATGCTATGATGCAACCTAACTGGAAAGGTGGAGAATTACTCAATGTTGGTGTTGATGAGAGGCTTGCAAGTATTCTTGCATCTTCGTTGAAGATGAGAAGGAATGTTATGGATGCAGACCTAGCACTGGTTAAGACAACTTATTGGAATGAAGATATGCCCCGTTCAAAGTTAGTCAAAGAGGTTAGTAGGGCAATTACTAATGGTGATTATACACAAGCAAAACGCTGGATAGAAGAGAATCTAATTGGTGAGGATTGGTATAGAGAGTATGTTCCGCAGATTCATGGAAAAAGAGGCAGGCGTGGAGTTATGTGCCGCATAGGGATGCCGGACGCAGAGGAGGACGATTGATGGTTAAACACCGAAGGTTCATGGATGCAGTCTTTGAACACATACTGCTCAATGGAGCCAAAACTGTGGGCGACCTTGTTTGTGATGTGCAAATAGTGCAAAGAAGGAACAGGAGGCGGCGTTATTTGAACGGCCCTTCAAGGATGCAACTTGCGAGGTTAATTGCAATAGATTCAAGATTCATACAACTCAAACAAGGAAATAACGCTTCACTGTGGTCTATAAATGAAGAATACTTGCAAACGGTTAAGAAAGAGGAAAAAGAGGATTAACCATGCTTTACGAGATAGAAAGGGTGCTTGACGCATTAGACTTGTTCCAACATCAGATGGATGGGGAGTTTAGTTTGAGTGATTTCACGAAAAGTGAATTGGTCGATATATTGCAAGATATGTTGAACGCTATGCCTTGCGACTTCTGCGATTTACCTTCAAATGATGAATTGATACAGAATTATTACTATTGCGATGACTGTTTAAGCAAAACGGTCGAGTGTTATGTTTGTGAGTTGCTAATTATGCCCGATGAAGTAGTATTCGATAAAGAGGCGATGATTAGTATTTGTGAAATTTGCGACTATAGAATTAAAGAAGACCAACATACGATTTGAACATAAGGGAGAAGGGGGTTAAAGGAGAGGGAGCCGAAGAAGGATTACTTGCAAATGCTAAGATACAAACCAATAGTAGCGAGAAGTTTGCAAGGAAATAGACGGTGCTAACTGTGAAAGGCAAGGAGTAAGGCTAGGAGATATAAGCGATACCGAAAGGAACCATTGTCCGTTCTCCCAATGCGCGATAAACGAGGCAAAGAAACCACCTGCACTGAAAATCTGTAATTGAATCCTGTTCCCTCCCCCCCTTCTTCCACCTAATAGGTGCTATTATGAAATCAAAATGGTTAATCGAGCAAAGACTAGAGGTCGAAGAAGACCCCTATGCTTTGGAGGTATTGCGCTGGGTCTTAGAAAGCCCCGAATGTCCCCTATGTAATCACCCTCAAAGGAGAGACTTTGAATTCTTACTTGCAAATGGAACACAATCTCCCCCCTATCTTGAGTCAAAAAACGGTTGGGCCGATGGTATAGTCGAGGAACACATGAAGGAACATATAACTTACGATGCTAAAGAGGCACAAAAAATCGAAGTAGCGAGGTCAGAGGCTATATCGACATTAGACATGGCCGAAGATGTATTCTCGCGCATCCAACAGTGGTTGGATGAATGGGAGGAAATGAAGGAACGGGATGGTATAACGAGAGAGTGGCTGTCCGAAGCAACCAAACTGGTGGCCGCAGGTAATCAGTCTTTGAAACTCATAGGGACACTAAAGAAGGAAATAGGTGTCGATTCACAATTGATGCTCGCACACCAACAGGTGCAAGGCATACTCGGTGTGGTGGTTGATGTTTTGCAAGAACACCCGCAACTAATGAACGCTATGGAGTTGAGGCTTGCAGCGTTGAAGGCCCCATCGAACACAATAGAGGCAGAGTTTGAGGTGATTGAATGAGCGCGGGTGAACCTGTAAAATGGAGGGTGCATTTCAACCAATTGATTGCAAGACCAATACCCAAAAAAGAATTCCCCAAACTCGTAAAGAAGATGTTGGATGACGGGTTGATTTGCTTACTAACACCTAATGGTTATCAGTGGTATTGTGGGCGATATAGGGTCTCGGCCACTGCCGTTAGAGAGATGTGGAACCTATCTCCATCACAATGGAGACGGTTTATGGAATGGGTTTATATCCTCGACCCCTTCTCAAGTATTCCGGAGGAACACGACGATGGCGAAGAAGTATCGGAAAGAAGCAGTGAAGAAAGCAGTTGAGAGATGGGAAAGAAGTGAGTGGTTTTCAGCGAATGATATATTGGATTTCGCACTGAAACAGTCCGCGCAACCGAAGGGTGGATTCACTGTCTATAGTGTATCGAGGTTCCTTTCGATGATGGAATATAACGAACAGATAACATCTAAAAATGAAAGGGGTATCAAGGTGTATAGGAGGAATGAATTATGGGGTGTGTGATATTTACAAATCAACCAGCAAACTACGAGAAAGGTGAAGTGGTTTATTTGGGTAATAGGCTCAACCAGCCTCCTGTAAAGGAATCTGTTACCTATGTTCTCGATGGCTCGATAACAAAAGAAGAGGCGGAGACACTTGCAAAAATAGTGCCGTATCGTTTAGTTGTCGTTTGTAAAAAGAAGCCTAGATTTGCAACCAGTAAAAATGTTCTAATCGCATGGAAAGAACGGGGTGGGTTGAATCTTTCAAGACTGATTGGAGGCATTAAAAAATATCCCCAAAGAGGCTTTGTATTTAAGAGACTTGCAAAGGCCCCTATTCCCTATTTACTTTCAGCATTGAGAGGAGGCGTAGCGAACATACAATTTTGGAGATTGTTAGCCGCCAGTAATTTGGTTTTGCCGGATAGTTACACTAAATCGTTATTTGCATACGGTGTAAATAGTGATACTGAATCAATGCCCACTACAAAACTTGCAAAAGAAGAAGAAGCGATACTAGGAATGAGAAAGTCCGATAGACATTTAACCATGATTTTACAAAACGATATAGAATTTGCAAATGAGGTTAGAGAAAAGAGCAGAGACTCAATACCCAAAGGCATGAAAAAAGGCATGGAGGTGGATTCGTGGGTGTAGTGGATGCGTTATTTCATTTGCTATTCTGTTGGCTTGTTTTGTTGGTGGGGCAGTATCTCACTATTCCCTTTCATGTGATGATGAGGCATAGTCATGAAGTCCTTGACCTTGCAGATAAGAGGGCCGAATGGGGTATCATAGCACTTGAAGAGGGCTTGATTAAGTGAATGGCTCGGAACGATTAAAATAAGCCAAAATCCTCCACTCACTCAATGAGTGCAAACAATAGGCGGCTACGAAGAATGGTCGTGGATATACTCTTTGAAAAAGGCGCACTTACTAGGGTTGAAATTGCAAAAGAGTTAGCAGAAAAACGCTCATTGAGAGAAGTGCCGAGCGATAATTCCCTCTCTTCTGTTCTTGCAAAAAATGTTCAGATAGAATGTGTTGATTATGCAGTTGTCGAGAAGTTGAACGGGAGTAAAACCAAACACATGGTATTTGATATACGAAGAGACTTGATACACGGTGAAGATGATATTCCCCTTACAAGACCCATCTCTTGCATGACTGGTTCTGAAAAAAAGAAGGCGGAACGGTGTGGAAAATGTGGTCGTCAAAGAATAATGCCCGAAGAAGGGGAACCCTGCCTCCATTGTAGGCGGGGTTTATAGTGATACACATAAGCCCTTCTTGTTATGGAGACAACTAAGATTATCGGTATATCCGGTAAGATGAGAAGTGGGAAGACAACATTAGCGAAACGCTTGAGGGAACATTTTGATAAAAGCCAAATCTATTCATTTGCAGACGCAGTGAAAAGAGAAGTTGCAAGTGCTATTTGTTCTGATGCTGAAATGAGAAAAAGGTGGTATGAGATTCTAGGTGAGGACAAGGAGCAACTTCGTGCTTTGTTGCAAGGTTGGGGTAATACAAAGAGACTCTTATATGGTGAAGATTATTGGCTCAAGAAGACTTTTGAGGCTATTGATTTAAGCGGTTATGATGTTGTTATTATTGATGATGTTAGATACCTTAACGAGATGCTTGGGGTTCAAAACAGGGGTATATGTCTGCGCCTTGAGTGCGAACCTCCACTTTTGATAGAGAGAGGAGCCACTAGAGATGGGTTAAATCATCCTAGTGAGACTGAGTTGCGACCGGCTCAATTCCAACAGACCATAAATACGTCATTTAGGGATGAATACGATACTTACATACGCGCTTTGTTGCAAATAGAAGACAGTGGGGTTTTGAGATGAGATTCAGTAGGGAAATGAAGGCATATTTCAGATATAGTATAGGATATACAACCGAACCGGAACGGGCGGCGACATATCTATACAACCTGTTCGTGGAGGAAGCGTATAGGGGCGGCAGTGCTGACTGGTCTTGTTTGTTCAACTCAAAGGCATACAAGGACTTGCGAGAGGCTTTCCTATGGGCTGATGGCCGATGGGGTGGGAATGCTCAAGTTAAGTTAGGGATTCACCTAAAGGAGTTGATTGAATGAGTATGTTCTATTGCTACGATTGCGATTCCCATTGGGATTCGGATTGGCTGGAACATTGTCCCTGTAAAGAAGGTGAGGAATGATGGTTGAAGAACACACATGGTTAAGAAATACCGCATGGAACGAGAAGGATGAGTATTATTCACCCTCGATTCTAACTGACGCTATCATCCCCTACCTGAAATGTAATCCTAATACCTTCGATATTCCTTCTAATTTGATTACTATTTGGTGTCCTTTTGATACTGAAAATAGTGAGTTTGTTTTGGGTTTGAGAAAGGCAGGGTTCAGGGTTATTCACAGCCATATTTGGGAGGGACAGGACTTTTTCGATTATGAACCCGAAGAAGATTATGATTACATCGTATCGAATCCACCATTCACAAAAAAGTTAGAGGTCTTTGAGCGTTTGTTCAAACTCGGTAAGCCTTTCGCTATGGTGATGGGGCTACCGATATTGAATTATCAAGCGGTCGGCTCATTTTTCATTGAACAACAGAAGAAGGGTAATAATTTACAATTGTTGATTGTGGATAAGAAGGTATCGTTTGACGGTAATACGGCCTCATTTAACAATTCATATTTTTGTTGGAATGTTCTTGAGCGTGATATTGTATTTCATCATTTAGAACATAACAATTCTAATAAGAATTTCATTGGTAGTCGTATGGGTGAGGAATGATGAGTTGGAGCAAACTTTGGTGTGAGAAGTATAGGCCGGAGACATTAGATGATGTAATCGGGCAAGAGTTGATAGTTGCACAATTGAAGAACGTCCCCGAAATGAATTATTTATTTCACGGCGCAGAGGCCGGAACAGGAAAGACGAGTGTTGCAAGAGCATTAGCAAGAGAATTACATTATACTATCCACGAATTTAATGCCTCAACAAAGGCAAGCAGGGGCATTGAGTTTGTTGAACAGGAAATAATGCCGTTAGTTGCAACTAATAATCCCCGCATGGTTATCTTGTTAGATGAAGCAGACCAACTTACGACTGCTGCTCAGTCTGCTTTGAAGGGTGTTATAGAAAATGCAAGTTGTATATTCATCCTTACTTGCAACGACCTCAATAAAATTAGCGTGTGGTTGCAATCGAGATGTTTGTTGCAACGTTTTGACGCGATAAGTGATGAAGAGATACTTGCAAGGCTTACTTACATTATGAAGCAAGAAGGCAAATGGGTCGAATATAATCATTTACAACGCATTATACGGGCGCATAGGGGCGACCTCAGAAACTGCATCAATGCTTTGCAGGCTGTATCTCCTCTCAACGAAGAGGAACGAGAAACATACACTCTAATGCTTGCAAATGAGGGATTTGATGTTCAAAGATTCCTCAATATCTGTTTTCGTGATAAGGACATAGAAAGCGCAGTTAAATTATTTGCAAACCGAGACCCTAGACAAACAATAAGAGAAGTTTTCACTTATGCAACAAATAACCCCTCCCAAAACACTGAGTATGTAATGACCGTCATAGAGGCGGCTATTGTATCGGAGCGTGATTTGATAAATGGAGTCCTACCTGACGTAGTGGTGTGGAATTTCTGCCGCATACTTTGTTTGGGGTTTATAGGGAGGACAGACTTAGGACAGAATAACCCGAAGAGGAATTGAAATGGAAAACACAATGTTAGAAAGAGTTGCGAGCAACATAGGTTGTTCGCAAGAACAATTAGAGAACGAATTGGCCGTAGCGCAAGGCTCGCATAAGGCGAGTCTGCTGACGGCAGGTAAGAGTGAGGGCGATGCAGACGCTATTTGTTTGCGTATGGCCGCGACTGTTATACGAAAGAAAGCGGCTTCACTGTCCGCGAGTGGTTGTAAGCCATACGAAGGAGCATTTGTAAGTGTTCCACGAGCAAAGGACTTTGCTGAATTATCATACAAGAAGATGGCTTCTCAGTTAGAGACACTGCCTTCAAGCGGTATCAATAATTTGGTGTCTATGGGTAGTATTATGTTCTATGAACCTAATGGTAGCGGTGGATACACGCGACTTGCAAATCCTAGTCTGTTGAATAAGACTCCCTTCACAGAAGGGACAAGAACAGATGATGTGCAAATGCTGCCTAAGAATTGCATGGGAATCTCCAGTGGGAGAGCGTTCTCGTTGATTTGGAATAACAATATGCCTTCTTATCCTAGTGGTGATGCAAACTTCCGATATGGTGCAGCGCGTCCGCTTAATGAGCCGGAACGAACATCATATTTCTATGGGAGATTGGTTGGAACGACTGATGAGTTGGCTCTTATGCAAGTAGTCGCGTCCGGAAAAATGAGTAGGGCTTCCCCTCCGACATTTATTGCCGGTGCTATAGCAGCGAGAGCAAACCGAGACGGCAGCAAACTCTATCTCAAAGATGGGGTTAGTGAGTTTGTTGCAGATGAGGCGGTGCAGAGTATCTTTACTGGAGACCCCTCCTCATGGGATATTGACGGATTCGACATTACTTACCTAAAATCACTTAGTGATATACCTTCGTTTATCGAGGGCTTAGACTCTAAGAGAAAGTGGGATGCTTTAGCAGTAATGGATTTAGAAGTTATCCACATCGACCCGCGAGAGAGAGGCGGATTTGTTGTGTCTCTCGGTGATTTGGACTATACTTCATTGTCTTTACCTATCGACTTATGGGTTCCAAAATCGCAAGAGAATTTGGTGGATTTCGGAGTCGGTAGTGTTCTAACCGTCATTGGTAGTGCATGGGTAGGCAGAGAAGGTGATGCTAGACTAACCGCTACAGGCTGGTTCGTAAAGGAATCCATAACTGTGGCTCCGGTTGAGACCGATATGGACGAATCGTCCTTGATTGAGGGGTGGGGCTGATGGCGTGGGGGCAAGAAGCCGCCACGACCGGTAAGAAGAAGAAAAAGAAGGCTCCGGCTGTAGCAAGTGAAGACGCACAGTATGGGCGGGATTATTATACAAACCTTCTTTCACAAAAGAGGGAAAATCATTTCCCTATCCGCATTTCAGCAGTAGGTAAGGAAAATACTTGCAAGAGTAGTCTCCTCACTGAAATGGCTTTAGGTGTAACTGATAAAGAAGTTGCAATTATTGATATTGATAATTCAGCGGCACAGTCAATTCTTGTTAATTATCCAAATGAAATGCACCGAATTAGGATTATCCCTATCTTTGATGAATCGGATTCGTCCCTGTTTAACGAAGACAACACAACAAATTGGGTTGCTCTAGTTGAAAAGATGGCGTGGTATATCCGCCTCATTGGCGAAGAAGTTGCAAATGGTAATGTCGGCGCAGTCATTCTTGATGGATGCTCCACCTTCCTAAAGTGGTGTGAGTTTAGTATGACCGAAGTTTTGCTAAATCGAGGCGTTATCAAAGAAGAAGGCGATAGATTCAATCAAGCCGAATGGCGTGTTAGAAATCAATTATATAGAGATGTAATCAACAGGGCGCACCAGTTGCAAGTCCCTTTCGTTGGATACACGTTCCACTTGAAAGATGTAAAGGAGTGGATGGACGTTGGTGGCGGTCAGAAGGGGCTTATGAAGGTCGGGGAAACGCCGGAATGGGAGAATGGGACAAAGAGACTGTTCTCTCAGCAGATTTGGCTTACGCGACATAGCCGAGATGGTGATATTGCGGCTGGAGTTGCAGGCGATAAGAACCTTGAAGCCGATGAATGGGTTGTAAGAGCCACGATTAACGAGATGAAAGGAAAGAATCAAGAACACTTAGGAACAACGCACGATATTCTGAATATCAGTGGTGGAAAGGCTGAGTGGTTTGGTCTTCCGTTCCTAAAGTGGGGTGAAGAAGATGGGAAAGAGGGGCAAGAGGCGCAACCACTTCGTGAAGAAGTGGATGCTTGAAGTCCTAAGTGCAAGTGAGAGACCTTTGACTGCTAACGCTATTGTCGCCCGCATCAAAGAGATGCGGAGAAAGGTCTCCCCCTGCGAACCTCGTATATCCTCAGTGAGGATATGTAAGGTAGCATTGGCTATGCCCGAAGTGAAGCGGACTAGAGACGAGAAACACAGATGTTTTGTATATTCGGTAAAGGGCGGTATGGATTATGAAGATAGAGAAGGACAAATTGATAACACTACTAAGGGCCAATAAGAGAGAAGCCTTCATCGGTAAGAAGAAGACTGCTCAATGTGAATCTTGTGTGATAACAAGCCCCGATGGGGCCGTAGCACACACACTAAACATAGTGAAAGATGGTGTATCGACTTTACACTCTTTGCGTGTGCCTATTTTGGACGCGGATATTGGGGAGTTTATTCCAGTTGCAAGTATTGAATCTATGCTAGGTATATTGAAACACCATAAGTGTCCTGTTACTCTTGCAAGTGCAGAAGGTAAGTTGCGAGTAAAGAGTAGGGGCAAACAAACTACGCTTCTATCTTCGGAGAACGCATTTGCATACTCCGGCGCGAGACTTACAATTAACGAACAGTTGCAAAAGGCACAGGGTATTGCGGATAGAATAGATGTTTGTTCCTCCTCTCCTCATTATACTACAATTAAGGGAGATATTTACGCTCCCGACATTATTTTTGAATGCGACACTAAGGTTTTGCAAGAGGCCCTATATACGAATACCGTGAATAATCAAAACATCTCTACTGTTGAGTTGTGTCTGAAAAGGAAGAGTATATGTTTAGTTGCCGGAGATGACTTGAAGGGCAGAACAGAATCTGTTTTACTTAGCAGCGACGACTCACCTTACCCTTACGAATACGAATTCGGCGGAGGGTTGGAAAACGCATCGCTATTAGAGTTTATAGGCGAAAAAACAAAAATCACTATATTTGATTTCCACGATACCAACGGCATGGTCGTTTTGGGCTTTAGTTGCAACGAATCAAACAACTTCTTTATTGTGTTAGGGAAAAGGTGCGCCGAATGACTAATGTTACTTGCAAAAGTGGTTGTGAATTCCACATAACACCCCCCATCAATACCCCTGTAACTTATATGTGTCCCCAATGTAATAGGCACTATAGCGTTACTTTGATTATGTATGAAAGCCAGCCGCATGGGATTTACAAAGACCCTATTTGGTTAGAAGAACAGTATGTCTTAGAGGGAAAAACAATGGAGGAAATTGCGAAGGAGTGTAATGTAACTCCTATGACTATCAATAATTGGTTAGTGAAGCATAAGATACCTACTAGAGAAAGGGGACGGAGATGATTGTTGCAAAAAATGGTAATAATAGCATTCTAGTCCGCAGAAGGGATGAGAATAGACAGCGGATAGAAGAGACTTACAAACTCCGCCCGTTCTTCTATGTGGCTAGTGATGATTACACCGGTAGCCTTGAATTGAATAACCATAGGGTTGAGCATGGATTCAAAGGAGTTTATGGGGAGGATTTGACTAGATTAACGGTCGAAGACCCCGATAGTATCAGAGAGTTTAGAAAACAAAACCCCGCGATACAGACATGGGAGGCAAATATCCCCTTTGTTAATCGGGTTATGGTGGCGCATAACGTCATGCCCCCTAATTATGAGCATAGGGTTTGGTATGTTGATTGTGAGTGGTCGATAAATACGGGCAAACTAACTATCATGGTAGTCCATGATACTTACAACAAAGAAGACTATGTGTTTTTCACTCATCCGGATTACAAGGCGGGCCATTATACAAAATTCCCCATGATTAATCATCCGGACGGTTTGCAAGAATTGGTTTTGGAAAAGGCAGCGATAGGGTTCTCCTCCGAGAAAACTATGTTAGCGACATTTGCAAAATTATTACGGCAACATGACCCCGACATAATAACGGGATGGAATGTTGTGAATGCGGACGTAAAGAAGATAGTTGAAAGGATGAATGATGTGGGCCTCGACCCGAAAACACTGTCTCCTTGTAATAGGATACATTATTCGTTTGGTGATTGGAGACAGCCTATTGTTGGTAGGAATTGTATTGATTTGATGGTAGCCTTCACGCATTTATGGACTATCAAAAACGGGCAGTTGCCTGATAAATCCCTTGCAACTGTCTCTTCTGAGGTCTTAGGCGAAACGAAGGTTGAGTTGCAAGACGGCCATGATACCTACTATACAGATTTTGGAACATATCTTGCATACGCAATAAAGGACGTTGATTTGCTACCAAAACTCAATTCAAAGAATAATACTATTGAGCATTACACTGCTATACAACATATTGTTGGGTGTGATATTACAACTACTCCACACATAACGAAACTACTAACTGTTCTTGCTCTGAGAGATAAAGATTTCAATTTACAAATACCTACTAAACCCCAATTTACTTACGAAGACTATCAAGGGGCCGAGATTTCTGCTGTTGAAGAAGCGGGGTTGTTCGATAATGTGGCTATTCTCGACATAAAGGCTATGTATCATTCTAATGTGGCCTTGCACAATATAGGTCACGAGACATTATCATCCGATGGTGTGGATTGCGGGAATGGAACGAAATTCTTGCAAGATAAGCCCAGTTTGTTACTCCGTCAAATGGATAATATGACTAAGTTGCGTGAAGAATATAAACAAAAAATGCGGTCTGCTACTACAGAAGAAGAGAGAAAACGGTATGATGCTTTACAATTTGCAACTAAGTCAATGGTTGCAAGCCTATACGGTGCTGCTGGTGATTCAAAATATGGCTTATATCACCCCGCAGTTGCAGCAGCCATTACATTTACATCTCGTGAGACTCTTGCAAGACTGAGGCAAGAATGTGAGAATAGAGGACACACTGTCCTATATTCCCACACCGATTCTGCATTCGTTCAAACAAATTCCCCAGCCCAAACAATAGAATTAGTGGCTGAAATTAACAAAACCATGTCTCCTATAATTACTGAGTTTGAAAGGTGGTGTGATACAATGCTGCTTAAAGCAAAGAATAGATATGCTGCTTCTGTAGTATGGACTGACGGACGAACACACGAACCAATTGAGTATTACAAAGGCATAGAGTTGAAACAAACAAGAATGTCCTCTGTTATGAAAGAGGCCATGAGTATGGTTATTTTTGGTCTTTTGCGAAAAAAGAGTGAGGAGGAAATAACTTCCAACCTAGTGGCTTTGGTGAAAAACATTGAAAGCGGTGAAGTTGCCTTTGAACGTATTTGTATGAAAGGTAAATTGGAGAGAAACTTACAAGACTACAAGGTTCTTAGTGGTTCTTCTGCTGGTGCTGCGTGGGCTAATGATTATTTGGCTAAGGGATACAGGAAAGGGTCGCGGTTCTTAGTAACTCTTGACTCTAATGGAAAATATATTGCTTGCGATGAAGAAAGTGATTTAGACGGTGTTTGTGAGATTGGGTATAGGCAGATAGCGTCTCGATTCGTCATAAAGAAAATTACAGACTACTATGATATAATGGCGTGGGATAAACAGCCTTTAGAAAATGCCTTAAATGGTATAACAAACTACGAGTGGTTGTAGTAAGCGTTATATGATACCGATATAAGAGGTGAGTTTATGGGCGACAAAATACCAGTGGATGAAGGATTGCAAATACTAGCAGAACAGGTGGGGCAACTATCCCATGTGGTTGCAGGTATTATTGGGGAAATGAAGACAATCACTGATTTGGTTTTCGCAGATATGAAAGCGACAGGAAAATTAGAGTCGGAATACTGTGAAGATTGCGATTTAATCACGTTTATCCCCAATATAGAGGGGATAGAAGTTAATCCTTGTTGTAACCAGTGTCTAAAAGAATTCGGGGACGCTCTCCCCACACTCGATGATTTTTCCGAAGAAGAATGAGGTGTAAATATGCTAACGTGTAATTGCCCTCCTCACCCTGTAACCGGCGTGTGTATGAAATGCGCTTCGGGAGAAACACTCAGGAGTCTTTCATCATACGACCCTACGGATGAAGGAAAATTACTTAGAGTCTCTAAATCTTCATTTATGGGCTATCTTTATTGTCCTCGACAATACTTCATGGATAGGGTGCTTCTCAAGGATATTAAGAAGCCCGCAACCACTGCTATGACGAGGGGGACGGAGGTGCATGACGCGCTCGATGACTTCTATGATAGATGGAATGGCGAACAGACACTATACCCCATGTTCGACCAACTAGGCAACGTGTATAGGAACATGGCTGCTTTAGAACAACAACGATTAGATGCGTGGGGTGCTGAATACTTCGCTCCCTATGAGCATGAAGAATTGAGAGTGTATTATCACGAAGAATACGATATTGTTATTGTTGGTAAAATTGATGGTGTTCTTATTGCTCCCGATGAGGAATTTGCAATTCTTGAATTGAAGACAGGCACTACTAATGATAACAAGATAACAAAAACAAGAAAGGAGTTAGCATTCTATTACATGGTTTTGAAAGATATGGACGACATAGAGGCAACTAGATTTGTTTATGTGTTGCCGGATGCTGATAACCACGCCTTTGTGAATAAACTGATGCAACAAAGGAATAAGACTGTTTGGGTTGGTGATGACGGCGGTATGACTGTTATTGAAAAGGTCAATCAAAGAACATTGAATTCATTTAGAGTATCGTTTGAAAAATTCTTGCAACAAATACAAAACGAAGAATGGGCTATGAATTGGGATGATTGGAGATGCCCTCAGTGGTGTTCATATAGCATGGCGTGTGAAGAGGAAATAACAGGTATTAGTTACGCGGAGGGATTTGCATGAAACAAAAAGTTGTTTGTCCGGAATGTGATGCTGATGCTTTCACAGATATACAAACATTTTTGCAAGTTACTGGTAGTTTAGATGTTCCTTCGGTTGAAGTTACTGTTGCTATTTGTAAAATATGTGGATATAATGGGGAGATAGATAGGAGAGTGGTATGATGTATGATTCGACATATCACCCCGAAGATGACTTGCCCTCGTGGGTCTTCATAACTATAGAATGTGATTTTTGCGGGGATATAGAAGATGAAGGACACGACTACGAAGAATACGATATTGCTATTTGTAAGTGCGTGGAATGCCCTAACGAAGAATGTAATGGACTAATCAATCCGGAGGGCGATGAATTTTGTGCAATATGTGGGGAGGAATTAGAGTAATGTCTCTAATTTCATTTCCTCGCCAAATGGGATTGAGACGTGCAATTTGCAACTCTTCCGATGATTTGGAAAACTACCTCAACAAACTGAATAATTTGTCTTCTGTATATGTGAGTCTCTATTCATTCGATGAAATAACAAATGGGAAAGTGAATTACGATTCCGCAGTTATGGATAGAGCATGGTGGGACTTTGACGAGACCGAAGAACACACTATGGATGAAGTAAAACAAGATGTTGCAACTCTTATCGGTCGCCTTGAGGGTGATGTTCGTTTAGTTGCAACAGGGAGGGGTTTTCATATCCACCAAATTTTCAAGACTCCGGTTAGGGGCAGAGAGTGGGCGCACCGGTTGGATACTTACGAGAAGACTATGGCTAAGGGCCTATCTTCTCTCGATGGTGTGGGTTATCCGGAAAAATTAACTCGTGTCCCAAATACTTACAACCCAAAGAGAAGGAGACGTTGTGTTGTTATTCCAGCAAGACGATTTGCCGAAGACCCAATAAAATTTAGGATTCCCAAAAATAACGCCTACCCCGAATTATGTCCCTTCTTTGGTGAGTTAAATGGAGACAGTCGTTTTCACCTTATTGAGTGGTGGAATGAAAATGGTAGGGTTGAACAGGAGAACGGCCAAAAAATAACCACAAAGATGCCTATAAACGCCGTTACAGCCTCTTCAACAGTCCCCCTCCCCCCTTGCCTACAGAGAGCAATAAGTGTCTCAAATCCACCGCATCATGTAAGAGTGGCTTTGGCTCAGTTTATGTGTGCTGGTTTGAGATGGTATGCTCGTCCTCAAGACTTGCACCGCGATGAGTTGCAAAAGATAGAGGATGAGATATGTTCTTTCATAAGTAAATTAGGGTGGTTGGATTATAACCCTCAAGTTACCCGAAAGGCTGTTAAGTCACTAATGATGTATGAGCGATACCCTTCTCCGATATGGTTCAAGAAGAATAATTTGTGCGATGGCGTGGGTTGCTGGTATTGTAGGTGAATATATGAAATGCCCAATATGTATGAGTGAAAGAGGATTTATTGAGTTACATGGTTCTTCGGTTTGTTTGAATTGCAAGAACAAAATTGTGGCCTGTTGTGGCGATGGGGCTTGCCTGTTCTAAAACCCTTAACATAGCCGTTATTCTTTACTTGCAACTAATGGTAGTCTATGCCGATGACCGAGAGAGTGCTGCGGTCTTACAAAGCCTAATCGGGCGCATGGGCGATTCCGATATAGAAGACGATGGTCTAGTGAAAGTAAGACGGCTTACCACTGGGGATTATGTGATGGGTTCATGGGGTATAGAGGCTAAAGAAATCAATGATTTTTACCGTTCTATTACGGGTAAGGGTAGGGGGAAGAGGACTATGAATCACCAATTATCAGACTTATGTGAGGCTTATGAGTATCCTATATTGGCTATTTATGGTGGTAGGATAAAACCATATTTCAGAAAAAAAGTTGCAAAAAGAGTGGTGGCGCAAGAGATAATCAAAATGCAACAAACAATGAGAAGTTACAAAATGATGATTTACCACCGATTCCCCAAAATTAGACTCATTGAGTTTGCAACAATGGAGGAGTTTGTTGAGTGGTTGAGTATATCTCACACACAAATGCAAATATCTAATGCTCTATCTGCGCCTAAGAAGGCAAGAAGGGGTCGGTCGGGTCACAGCGACCCTCGTATAGCCGCGTTATCCGGTATCGCAGGGGTCACAGAAGACATCGCTAAGGACGTTCTGAGCCACTTCGGGGGATTTAAGGCACTCCTCCTCAGTAAAACGAATAGGAAGGCTCTAACAGCGGTAAGAGGGGTAAATACGCCTATTGCTGATAGAATACTAAACCTAAGAACACCCTACGAAGAGTAGGCTCTGAAATTATTGGCTTGACTTGAATTCTGATTTGTATATCTTTTCGTAGCAAGCCTTAGAGTGTGTATTCTAACTGCGTTGTAAGTAGCAGTATCGCTTCCCGTATTCGGTGTTCTCGACAAAGTAACTTTGAGAGACGAACCGGCATTTGCACCCGCTACCTTTCCGGAAAAGAGGGAGTATTCGCTTCTATTAGTGTGGGAGTAGGAGACATTTGTGGTTCTTGTAGCACTTTCCCCACTATCCAAACTTTCAACTTTCGTTGTAATTACTCCGACTGCGTTTGAAGAGTCTCCGTCCAAACTTGCTTTTGCAAGTAATTCCACATGAGAGTCTGCACTATCTGAGGGGATTCTTACAATAAACGACTGCTCGTGTGTTACTCCGGTTGCTGCCGCCCCTTCTGAGTTGCAGTATGTTCCATTCAAAATGAACCCATCTGTCCCCACTACCCCTCCACTTCCGTCTGTTATGGTATCGAAGCCGTCTATGGATAAATTCGCTACTGCGGCCACTCCCCCCCTCTTTACACCTAGTATTCCGTGTCCTCCATCGGGAGATGTGGTATCAGAAGGTGTCTCGTTGATTCCTTTACCCATACTATGCACTATTGAAGAAAACGTGTTTATGCTGGTTCCATCGGTTGTTGAGCCTCCTTGCGTATTGAGACCAAAGGATTGGGAATACCATGAATTATTTTGACCGTTCTGTGCTTGTTGGAATTGTTGTGATGCTTCTTGTGATAAACCACCAGTAGCAGCAGTGGTAGTGAAAAGACTTGCAAGTGTCTTTTTGTATCTTGATTCATTCCTTTCTAAAGTCAATGATACACTCTCTATATCTCGCTGCTTTTGCTCCCAACTAACTGTATTAATCACCATAGTTTGTGCTGATAAATCTAAGTGTGTATCGGTTATTGTGCAGTATGTTGCTGGTATGTAATTCACGTCATCAACTATCAAAAGACGCGGAGCATACCACGCATTTCTCTCAACAGACATACCACCATATTCACTAAACTCCCTAAATCCTAGTGGAAAAATTGAATCTTGGTCCAATGAAGGAAAGGCCGAAAGGCCCGGTATATTGTTAGCATTTTTGAGTTTGTTGTTACACCTTTGGCGTATTACATCTCTTAGGTAATCGGTATTCACTGATATAACCAATTTGGAACCAGCAGGCGCACTCCAACTCGTAGGGAATGCTATTTCATAGAATCCATTACCATAAACTTGTAATTCAGAAGAACCGTTTGTGTTTAGTGTTGCTCCAAACTGTGCCGGACTGCCTGTGTTAGCAAAATCATAATCTAATAAATGGACTTTGAATACTGCATCATCGGCAGTAGTCCCACTAACAATACTAATCCCAATTCTTAATTCGTGGTCTTCGCTATTGACTTTGGGAACAGAAGGAGGGACGCTCACTATTTGCAAAGCATGGGAAATACTCTTTGCCCCATAAGTGTTGTATGCTTTGTCTGCATCAACGAGTGGAACATAGGCATAAGACTTCGCGGTTGTTCCGGAAGAAGGTAATTCAGAGTGGTCTGCTTTAACAATCAATACATTAGCACCTGTTCCTATAGTGTAATATCCATCCCCTGTAATGGATACTGATTGCACCAATCCGCCAAAGTTGATAGACCATGATAGTGTGTTACTTGAAGAGACCCAAACAAGTGGAGACTCAACACCATTTGCTTGAACAGATGATTTAACAGACACTATTTCGATACCCGACATTGGAGATGATGAGTAATTTCCTGTTCCGTCTATCATCGGGACTATAGTAAAATCTTCGGTAATTTCTGTGCTGTTTGTATTACCATCCAAAGCATTTGCAACTCCTGTAAATGGTATCCCCCCATATATCGAAGACCATGAAGAACCAAACTTTTCACTACCAGTTTCGTAAAGGCCGACTACTGCTGCATCAGCAATATATCCATATCTAGCATTACTTAGCATTATATGGTCTTCGGTAATGCCTCTCATCAAATTCACACTAACACTCATACTAGAAGAATTTACTTTGTTGTATTCTCTAATAGCAACCGCTTCTGCCTCCTGTTTGCTTCTGACTAACGATAAATCCAAAACCTTCCACCTTACTTCTGTTCCAGTTGTGGGTTTTGGGTAATCCACAAATGATTGGCCCCCATTATAGAATGCCCTTACATTTGTAATTATTGAAGTGCTATCAACAGAAAGATTTGAATTTAACAAATTATTTCTTGTAAATGCGTGGCCGGAGTTATATGAAGGTCTGTAATCAAATCTTCCATCCCTTCCTAACAGACGAGAGAATGTTATATTTGTTCCACCGGAACCCGCGCCACCTGTGTTGATAATATCCGTTATTGCGGCTGAAAACGTCTTTTCTCGCAAATCAGTTATCGCCCCATAGTCTTCTGTATCGCCGGAGGAATAACCAAGTCTTGTGGTAGTCATATTTTTAGTAAGGGGAACATTGTTAATATCTTGTATGGATGAAAGGGTAGCGTTGCTAGTCCAATTATTAATTAATGCTAAATTTTGTAATAATCTAATTTTATCATTATCAAAATATGTCCCACCGTTTTTCGCATCCACATATCCATCAATTACCATTAACAATCTAAATCCATAAAGGGCAGCAGGGCTGTTATAGACTAAGATTTCATCATAACCGTCTTCGTTTTCTGTCTCCCCTGCACCCGTTTCTCTTTTCAACGATAGGCTCACATTTGAACCACCAATCCATAAATCCGAATCCTCATCCAATGATGTGATAACTGCTTGAGGGTCTATTGACTTTAGTTGGGGGTCATTGATATAGACATTGTTTAATTTATTGGTCGCTGCTGTAACAGTATTCCATCTTAGTCCCAATAGGGTCTTAGTCCCATCTCTTCCTGTTCCTTTACTTGCAAGAATTATCCCATACCCGTCTGTTGAGCCGAAATCAAAATTGGTAACATCATCTAATGTTAAGGTTGTATCGCCCGCGCTAATATCATTAATTAATGTGCTTGCGTCATTGATAAATTTCAAATGGTTTTCGTGATTTACAAGATTAGTAGTGGTTGTTCCATCGACTCCCGTCCCGCTAATTTTGTAATTACTAGCAGCGTGTCTGTAGTAAGAATCTAATAGATATGGTGTTCCGGCAATCGGTATATCGTAATCATCAAAGTGAGCCATACCACCGGTCGAGTAGCCCGGTCTTCCTCCTGTTGCTTCTGTGTTCATATTGAAGAACCTACTTGCGTCTATTACCAAAAAGGCTCCTCCTTTTCCTTCCCAATTTTCGTAGGGATTAAAGGGGAGAGTGCCGGGAAAATCATCTAGTTTGTAACTATTAGAATCCAACGCCGACCATGCTGAACCACTATAGGGTTCTATTTCTGCATCAACATTCCATATATCAATATCGTCTCCTATTTTCAATGAGGCAAAGGGACTATTGTTACCATTAGCGTCAAATTGGTCTGCATATATCATACTAACCTCATAATTTTCTCTTGTTGGTAACGCTAACCCAAAATCTTTCTTTGTAGTGGAATTATTTGCGTCTGCATTCCCGTCATTTCTCATATCAGACCAAAGTAGCCAAATATGTTTATATCCATTAGTTTCATCTAACTTTCTAAACCGATATAGGAAATCACCAGCAGTCCAAACTCTTCTTTGTCCCTTTATGTTTTGGATATTGTATGAACCGAAATGTATTAATCCCGTTGCACCAGTAGTTTTTGTGGATAAGTTGTTTGCACTTAAAGAGGACGTGGTGGTAGTCGGTCTAATTACGGTTTGTTCTCCACTGATACCGTCTCCTAAATTAACTCGCTGTGTAATCCATATTTTCGGGTAAAAGTCATCGGGGTCTTCAAACCATGATAGATTATTCGTTACTAATCCAGCGTTTTCCCTTCTATTAATAAAACCCTCAATCTTTGTTGCTACATATTTTGTAACTCCTCCAGTTTGTGAGTATATACCTGTAATTTGATGAACACCATTTAGTGTGTAATCTTCAAATCCGGTATGCACCACTATATCCCATTGGGCGACCGTTGTATCACTTACTTGAAAGCCATTATACCATGAACCCCCATCAATGGTTACTGCTGAACCGGAATCTAATTGGATAAAGGTTAAGGCTGCATTACTCGGAGAGGAGCAACTATCGAATAGTAAGGTATTCCTTTCACTGGTTACTGGGTCGATAATATCTAATATCCCATCTTTACCCAACACTTCTTTGTAATACCAAATCGCTGGGTCATCACAACTTACGCTTGTAGCAGTAGTTGAAATGGTCGAAATGCCTATGTGGGTAGCAGTATCTTGGGTAAAAGAGGATTCCTTACTGGGGGATACTGGACGATTTATTAATGTGTTTTTGCCTGCTGTGTGGTAGCAATCTCTTGCAATAACAGCAAATTTACTCTTGAACCAAAGAGATTTGCTTATATCATCCATCCATTTTGCGTGTATGTTTCTATAGAATAGGTTTGTTTTGTTTGCGTCATCCCAAAAATCTAATACAACTGTCGAATATACTAGGTTCTTGTGTGTAAGTCGTGCGGGGGTTTGGTTGGTGGAATATAAAATTTGCAAACCCTGTCCGCTACCAAAACTGGTAGCACCAGTTGTGGTTAATGTGGATGATGTAACTTCTATATGGAATTTTGTAGTAGTAGGAGTTGCAAGTATTCTATATTGCCCACCACCAAATATGTTTTCTGATGATGCGTCAATTGCAAAAGTTGTGGTATTGACTCTCATACCGAATATAATTTCATCACCCGCGCTATAACCATGTGTAGCAGAAGTTACAAATTCAACTAATTTTTTCTTGGTGTTTAAGGGATTAGTTGCAACTACTTCATAGGTAGTGCAGTATTTTTCGGCCCTACTCAGACTATCATTAACAGCGAGAGTCGCTACTTTCATTGATGGGGTCTCTTCCGGTGCGCTTGAGTGATTGGTTATGGTGCTTAGGGAGTTGATGGTCTTAGAAGCACCTACTGAAGTATTGGTAGTTGCAATTGTATTAGTCGCAGCGTGTTGCGTATCCCCTCTTAATAAAACGCAGGTAAGATTCACTCCTTGAAAGATACCATAAACCTCTTCTAATTTCCATCTTGGAGAACCATATCCTTCCCACTCTCTTTCAGTATCATTAGGTCCGTTAGTATCTTCCCCAATATACATCTGAATTGGGTTTCCGGACGACAGAGATGTTCTTTGGTTATCTTCTGTTGTGAAATCGGAATTATTAAACCCAATGGTTGATTTATTAATTTGTAGTTTCACCCCTCCAGTATATAGAACATCTTTCAAATTGGAGACTAAATCCGCCCTTTTCTCTATTGCGGTATTAAGGGCAAAATGTCCTTCTGTGTCTAAGCCTGCGTTTTGTCCCAATTCCCAAATAGGTAATTGTCTATCCATCAAACCAAAGTTTTCCTCTGCGGTTATGTTTGTATTAAGAGTTTGTGAATCGGTCTTTTGGGTGTGTCTTATTGAAGTGACTGTTCCCCACCAAATTGGTCTATCGTAATTATCTCTAAACACCAGTGCGGACCATTCTGTAAAACCACTTGATTCAAGAAGACCGACTAAAGCAAATCTATTATCATCATCCGATATTGTAAAATCCACTGTGCTTAGTGTATTGATTTGTGTTCTATATGAAAAGGACTCTAATGGGGTATAGTTAGTTGATTGGACTTCATCTTGTAGGGGGATATAGAGTGCTACCCTATCTATGCAAGTAATAGCATCAACAAAACCACCACTACAAGCACCATTATTGAACACATCTAAGGACCAACCGAATATATCTGTGGGGTCATAACTTCCAGCCATCGAACCGCTTTGGTTAAGTGTTCCATCAATATACACCTTGAAAGTTTGTGCGGTGAAATCCATGACTACATCAACATCAGCCCAAAAAGCATCATTACTTGAGTATGTGTAAGTATCTATTTCTAAATTACCACTAGGTAAATCTGCTATTGTTATGTTGCAAGTTATTGCTGGTGTGCCGCTAAACGCCTGTGTTGATTTATCAAAAGCACCCGATTTAGGATACCCTATTTTCAAAGTGTAACTTTGTCCTCCCCAACCACCAAATGTATGTGAGGCCATTCTGATATTGAACGTATCACCTAGACCGGAAAACTGCATTTTTCCATCGTAGTTGAGAATTCTAAACCTATTACCACCGGAAGTATTTGTCTCCTTTGCGTGTAATTTTGATAGTAAGAAGGGTTGCCCTGCTGGGGAACGAAGAGGGTATAGATGTTTTCTCGCGTCTCCTCTATTTGCCCCTAGTGAAGTAGTGGTTTTATCTGTTCTTTCACCACTAAGAATACTTGCAAGTGATACTGAGTGTGTAGTAAGATGCCCTTCTCTCTCGACTTTTTGGTGTGCGCCCGCACCAATATACATGGTTCCGTTATCGTCTCTTGCTGCTCTTGATATAACACGAGACCTACCCATAGTGGAATCAACCTCCCCCAAAGGAGCATAGTAAATCCCCCTTGTATCGTGTCCGTTTGTGAATGCTTCGTATGAATCACCGGCAGCACCATTAAATCTCTGTCTTGAACCCCTCCTCGAATCCGGATACTGTAGTTGCGCTCTCCCTTCCCAGTTGTTGTATCCTCTTCTTATTGTATCTAAGGTGAGCCATTCATGTATTCCATTGTTGCTAATGGTTGCAATTGTGGAAGTTGCAAATAACACATCTGCTGTTAGTGAATCATTTGCGCTGTCGTAAGTTGCTATTTGGGACCTATCGGGTAAAGAATATCTATATTTCGGATTTAGAGTTGCTTCTCCGTTCATCGGATTTCCATGATGAGTTACCGTATGGTCGCTTGTTCTCGCGGTGGAGGCATTGGAATCATCGGGGACGGCACGACAAGACATAAAGTCATCGTAATAACCCGCCAACCACACATTGACTGTATTAGTTGTAGTCCTCATATAGGAACACCTTGCCCTCTCATTTCACTCATTACACCATCTGTTACTTGAGTAATCATTTCGGGCAGGGTCATACCATTAAAGTGGTTATGTTGTATGATTTCCACTTTATGCAAGACGCTCTCAACTCCACCCTGCGTAATTTGTTTGTAAATTGCTCCTTGAAAATTTGCTTGACTTCCGAAGAATAATTCTTCTCTCGCATTTGCAAACTCGTTAATATCATCTAACGCAGAATTAATTATACCCATAGTATCCGATACAGCATCTGATGTGGTATCCAAAATGCTACCATATAAAAACTCGTAGGATTCCTCTATATCTTTCCCCTTTTCTTCTATTAATGCTAACTCGGAATCAAGATATTTCGCTTTTGCTACTAACATCTCCTCTTCGGTATTGTAGTAGGTGTCGGCCATACCTTCTATCTGCAAAGTCCATTCAGTGTAATAGTTTCCTGTCGATGGAGTGCCGGTTAAATCGACATCAGTTGCCTGAAAGTATCCTATACTGGAAAAAGTCTCAACGCTAGCCAATAAGTCTTCCCGTTCTTGCTGTATGAATCTCGCAGCCGCAGCCCCAGCACCTGTATGTGCCGCTAGTATGGTATTTACTTCGTTCAAAGCCTGATTTGCTATTCCTTCTGACGATTTTGCAGCAAGATATACTGGGTCTGTTGAAGTCTCCTCGAAGGAATCTTGTATTGCAATATAGCCCGCTATCTTGTCTTCTAAAAGGGCCTGTGCGTCTTTTGTTAATTGTTCGGACAGTCTAAGGTCGTTATATGTTGCATCAACTATACCGCTAAGAATGCTCTCGTCTGTTTTCATACTCAACTCTTTAGTGACTCCAAGCAAATCTGAAAATTGATTACTCATATTTTCTGTGCTTGATGATAAGTCATCGAATGCAGACTGTGTATCCAGCACATCAGCAATCATTTTACCACCAAAATAGGCCGCTACCGCAACTGCTATTCCATAGAATACATTTGTAGCCATTGAAGCCATAATAACGCTCGCAGTGTATCCATCTGTTCTTTTCTTTGAGACCCACATAGCCGCTTGATAGAATCCTTGTGCTATGATTATTCCATATATGGCGGCTTCCATATCCGCACCTTTCTTAGCAGTCATAGCATAAATACCAAGCAAAGTTGAACCCATAGTAACTGCTTTTCTCATGGTAGCCAAGTTTCTTTCTCTTGAGCCGTGTAAATTATCGAAGGTTTGTGCAAGAACGGTATTTGCTAGTGCTTCTCTTTCGATATTATTTCTCCTTTGCTCGTCTGCTTGTAAAGTAACTTGCCCCAAAGCGATTTCTTCCCCTATGTTTCTCAATTCTTCCTCTTGAGTCAAGATAAGTGCCTGTAATGCCTCTCTCTCTTTCTCGGTTAAATCAACTGTTTGCAACTTTATTCTATTTTCACTTAGTGAAAGTTGTATATCCACTGCATCGACTTGCAACGCCTGCAATTTTGTTGTAAGGCCCTCTTTTTCTGCATCGGTTAATGCTCTGAATACTACTACTTCATTAGACATGGCTCTGAAAGTATTGTTTATTGCGTTAGACAGACCCTGTTGTTGTTTTATTTGGTTCGCCCTTTGCCCTACACTTAAATTATAGTAAGCATTCATGCCTTCTTCATAAGATTTCCTTTGAGCCATTATTAATTTATCTGTTAGGTATTCTTGTTCCTTCATCGCCTTTTTTTGCCGGTGTAAATTGATAAGTTGCTTGTTAGCCTCTATTTCCTTTTGTAATCTAAGACTTTTTGTTACATCTTTTGAAAGGGTCATATTTAAGGCTAATTGTTCTTCTGCTAGTTGTTTATTGGTTTGTCTTAGCCTATTCATGTAATTTTGTTCATTCTGTATAGCAGCCCTTTTTACATTCACAGAAGACTGATGCCTAGTCATCAATTGCTGATGGGATTTCTCGTTTGCAAGTGATATGTCGTATATTGATGCTAACTTCATATTTTTCTCTTGTTCCATCATAAACATTCTGCGCCCATAGGCTTCTGTATGGAACGATTGCATTTCTCTTGTTTGTCTATTAATTGCACCAAATGCTTTCAGAGAGATTGCTATATTTCCTAGACCCATAATGAAATTCATAGGGACTGTTAATTGTTCCATCCATGCCCCTAATAGCATTATATTCTCTAGTGTATCCTTTACACTTACACTCAGACCGACCAAACTCGCAGAGTATGCGTCAGAGGATTTAGTGCTTTTTTCCAATAATACAAGGAATTGGTATTGTGGTTCCAAAGATTTAGTGTAAGCCTCTGCTAGATTTTGACCTACTAAAACCCTTTGATTTTCAATCTTAGCATTTGCTTTGTCTATGCTAAATTTCATAGATTCTTGTCGGTTCTCAAACTCTTCTATAGCCCCGTATGTTCCGGAATAAGCCATTCCTGTTAGGGTGATAAATCTTTCGTGATTTTCAATAATCTTCTGCAACTTAACGTAGTGCCTATTACCAGCAATTGCCTGTGTTAATCTAATCTTTTCAATATCACTTAATTGAACATAGTGGGGGATTAATTCTTCAAGAACACCACTTAACGACATTGTTGCAACTTCTTGTGCTTCCATGTTAGGGATTATTTCTGCTATTGCTTCAGAAGCATCTCCACCATCAACAGCAAGCCTCGAATAAATCATCCTCAGACCTGTTCCAGCCCTACTTGTTTCCTCACCAGCCTCTAGTAGTAGGGCGGCAAAGGAAGCCATAGTAGCCATTGATTCTCCGGCCAAGTTAGCCTGCGCTGAGAATTGGTTAAGAACGAAAGTCATTTCCTCCATAGTAGCAACAGAAGAGTTTTCGACTGTGTTCAGTTGGTCCAAGACTCTTAACGTATTTCCACGAACAACATTTGCTTGTGTTTGAGCATCTAATTGATTGTATTCTGCTTGAGTCAGACCTCCTAACGCAAAACCAGTTTGTTGCATTATACTCGTCATTCGCTTCATGGCGAGTTGAGTATCCATGTTACCTATTTCAGCAAAGAGAAGACCCATTTCTGTTCCAGCAATAACTGCTTCGGGACTACCCAATACAGTCTTCATTTGAGCCATTTGTGCTGCGGCTTTCAATGCTTCTGCACCACTAAACGCGAAGGTTTCTCCGAGATACAGTGAAGCCTCAGCGAATTTTCGGACTTGTTCTTCAGAACCTTGATAGAATTTTCTTACTTGAATTAGTTGTTCTTCGTATGCCTCAAAAGACTCTATGTTTTCCTCAACAATGTCTCTTATTCCTTCAAACGCAAACTCGAATGCTTCAACGATACCACCTACAGCATCAAGCCATATTGCTTGTGTTACTACTGCGCTGGCTTCTGCGTCCTTAAGCAGCCTTTCGGCTTGAAATTGTCCTACAATCTCAAAGAATACTCGTGCCGAGCCTGTGCGTGAAGCCATCGTTACTCACCTTCTGTATTATCGAAGGTGTCTCTTAACATTTCCCCTAAGTCTGCTCCACTCATTCTGCCCCTTCTTTCGACTGCTTTACGCGCCTTTCTCGATTGCGAGGCAGGGCTTTTGCGTGAATCCTCAGTCTGTTCGGTGATTCTGTCGGCTATTTCGCCTGCTACAGCCAAGTCTAATTCCAACAAATATCTCCCCCCTGCTCCCGAATACTTCAACCGTAAATCGCTCGGAAGAACGCCTTTGAAAGTTGAACACAATGCGGGTGCTATCAGGAGGAATTCGATAAAGGGACTCCGCCCTCCTCATCATCGCCCCTAACAAATGATAGTAGTTTCATTAATTCAGCACTCGTCAATGTGTTAATATCAACGCCCTCTGAGAGAATACAATTTGGTATCCAGTCCTTTATTTGGCTGGAGGGTCCGGCTTCTGCTTCATCAATTAAGTCAGCAAACTCCTCTTGTTGCTCGCTAGACCACTCTAATGGGTTATTCCCAAAATGTCTAACCTTTCTGAAAACTTTGGCTTGTCGCGCCTCAATCTCAATCTTTTCCATCCCCGATGCTTGACGCACGAGGATTCTTTGTCCGTTGTCTAATTCTATTTCTTTTTGTAATACAGGCATACTTTTCTCAACTCTAATCTAATCTAATCTAATCTAATCTGTATTCTGCTATCACGAAGACAGTGTATCAATATCAACCGGTGTGCTACCATCGACAACCTTGAGTGTGGAGTCTTCTGATGAGAATAAGATATTTACCATTTCTGTTGCGGTTTCATCGTAAAGACCTGTAAAACTAACAGTCATTGTCTGTGTGTCCCTACCACTAACGCTTGTTTGTGGGGCTTCGTAATGAACCTTGTGGAAATCGAATCTTATGTTATTGGTTGCATCAATATAGAAGAGAGCAGAAATTGCTGGGTTAGTGGCGGTTCCACTGTGATAAGAACCTGTTCTAATTAGGTCTAAGTAATCCGGCTCATCAGTCACTACATCACCCGAAAGGATTGCCTTACTGAATGTAATAGAACCACTAACTTCTCTTAGTTGTATTGGGGGCGCACGAACACAAGTATCTGAACCTAGAGTGTATGAGTTATCCATATCTCGGTTTGTGCTAATTTCAAAGTCAATTGACTGAACGAATTGAGAATATGCGCTGCTGGTTGCTAGGTCCTCGAAATTAACGTATGCACCAACGAAGTGTGCTGCATCTCCTGTGTAGGTATAGGCAGGGGTTGCAAGAGTCGCCATAGCAATACTGGTAGCGTCTGATGGCTTAAATTGGGCCTTTGCACCAGTGGTATTGACGCTCATCATAGCGTATTCTCCAACAGATGAAGATATACTGATTGATTCAATAACTTGACCTGCAAAGGTATATTCTTTATCATCACGACCAACTCTGAACGTAAATGAGTTAAGTGCTGCTCCGGATGATTCAGAAAGTTTATCACCCACACCAGCAGTAGTGCCGGGTGTGTGGATACCCATAATACCGTGAAGACAAATCATTGTGAATTGGTCCGGTTGTAAGGGCATTGAAAAGGAACCGGAAGCGTAATGCTTTGAATCAACAGCCTTCTGCGCTCCGTATCTATTCATGTCCGGTCTCTGTAAAACATCAAATGTTTCATTGAAAGACTCCTCGTCAATCTCTCCGTATGCGTCAGCAGTCTGCGCGTCTCCGTATGCGTGTTCAACAGCAACGGAAACGTATCTATTTGCGAATGTAGTCATGGTTAATCCCCTACGCTCTTTACTAGGCTAATAGTGATATTTAACGGTTCTTATGCCTCTCGGCGCGTCATATTCACCTTTTTCATGTAAGTTAGGTTGAGTTGATGCACACATATTACTTCGTCATCATCCATTTTTGTATCGAAAACTAGGTTATAACCAATCAAACTATCAATTCCAGCGTCCAATCCTGTGTTAGTGTATAATTCATCGAATACTTCACCAGCGATAGAAAGACCTAGACGATAAGAATTTTTGTAATCTGTTCCTCTTGTGGTTATGTATATATCTATTGAATAATCTTGGTCCGTTCTTGCTCCGGATAAAGTGTTAAATTCGGGAGAATTTGTAGTTGTTATGACTACATGAATAGTGGGGGGATTGAGCCTACTCACCATATTGCTTGATAAATCATAACCATACACTATGGAGGAATCTCCTACATGATTCTTGAGGTGGAATCTTTTTGAATTTTTCAATACTTCTATTATCTTTAATGCGGTTCGTATAAACGCGAAATTTACGAAATCACTAGCGGCTAATTCATCCGGAGAATATGCTCCTTGATTTGTGTGATAAACGATAGACCAATCGAGTGTTCCTGTAGTATTACCCCAGTATATACCAGCACTAGATGAAGAAGCACCAGTTACTGATAAATAATGAATAGTAGCATCGTCATCTTCTATGATTTCATCAATATAGAGTTTAGCATTACCGCTAGAATCCATTGTTAGTCTCAACAATACGGGGACTGAACCATCCTCTGTTACGCTTAAATCTAAACCTGTTTTGGTAGCAGTAGTTGCACCTACTAGGCTTATTGAATTCAGTGATGATGTTATTTGGACTTCGGCTCTGTGAGAACCGTTATCAATAACCATGATTTCTTCGGCTGTATCCGGTTTTGCAACTATCTTGCAACTTGCAAGTATTGTGTTGCTACTTCCATTTGCAACTTTCCAAATCTGATTAGTAACTCTCCAGTTATCATCATTAACAGAACCACCTCCTCCTACACCAGTATTCAAAGCCCACGCGGTATTATTTTGACCGTTAGGGGTAGTAGGGTCGGTTAAATTTGTTCTTGAAGTCCAATAATGATTCCTTTCCGATACCGCCATATATTTCACAACCTTTCCTTAAATCCGTATATACTTCCTAACCACTCTATTCTGTTAGCCATGTGTTCCTTAAATCTTGAATCTCTTATACTCTTAGACATATACTCCACATAATCAAACTTTTGGTTCCCTTTGAAGCCCGGATGCTTTCTCTTCCTTTGCATATTAATTGAAGAGGCAACTCCATAATGCCTTCCTTTCCCCTTTATTGCGTGTCCGTATTTGATACTTGACCTAACATTGGGGGGTAAAGACCTGTTAAATTTGCGTCCTCCGGACTTTTTATACATGAATGGTCTCATACCTCGCTTGACTATTTGAGCAATAGTCTTCTTACTATTCATCGGTTGTCTTTGTCCGGCTACACCGAAGGGGAATGGTTTAGAACCTGCTTTCACTACATCTCCATCAATCTGTGCATCGAGAGAATCTGATACTCTTCGGTATATACTCTTAGATTGCCTGTGTCTTCGGGTGGGCGGTAGCACTTTATCAAAAGTTGCGGGTTGTTTATCCCTTAGTTTTTCTTGTGTTTCGGGGATGATATTAACCTTCAAAAAGGCGTATATCTCATTTTGCAACCACTGTCTTGTGTCGAATTCAGTTTTGAGACCCTTTAGTGCCTGCATTAAACCTCTATCATAATAACCGACCCTAAACTGGACGGCTGAACCCTTAGTGTCTCGACCACCACCCGAACCGGGCGTATAGGGAGCAAGTTGGCGTATATACGGCATTAATCAACACTTCCGAGATGTGCAAGACGATAAAGATTCTGAACGCCTCTTGTTCTCAGTGTGTTATTCCTCAAACCACCATCACTTCTTCCGCCTTGTTGGAAAACAGAGTCGTCTTCAAGATAATATGACCCAGCAAGGTCCGCACATACCTCTCTCAGAACGTGAGCAAATTCACCTTCTTCAACAGATACTCCCGACAAATGGTCGAAGGATAACCCAGTAATACCAGTAAGATTATGAGTGGATTTACCGGTCCATGCGAATGAATCACCGTCTATATTCCCATTACCTGCGCTACTAAAGGAAGCACCGTCTGTAAGAGTAATGGTAGTTGCACCAGCAGATATAGCACCATTGAGTGTTGTTGCTGCTATTTCTCTTGAAGGCACATCTCTTCCATAATCACGAAAGCACTGGTCTATGTCTATAGAAGCCCTGCGTATTGCGCTAGTAATGCGAGTATTAGCCCTTGTTCTTTGTGCAGAATCAAGGCCCAGTCTTTGCCCTACATCGGCAACAGAACAATAGTAAGCCATATTTTCATCCTCAATTATTTTTCAATCTTTCAATTAACTCTGCCTTCTTACCGGAGACTTTGAGTCCCTTTGCTTTCAACATTTCTTTCAATTCTGCTACGCTTTTTGAATCTAGTGCTTCTTCAATAGTCTCCAATTCAGCCTTTGCTTCTGCGGCCTTCTCTTTGACCTCATCCATAGAATCAATAACTTCATCAAGACTGATGTTTCCATCAGCATTTAGTATTCGATATTTCTTCATAGCCCATGCTGCTATACCTAGTAAAGCAACAACTGCAACCAAAATGATTTCTATTTCATCAAGTAATGATGATGAGTCCATTGGAACACAGTCTATTGTTTCGTTTAGTGCATTGATGCACGTTTCTGCGGTTGTATTATTGCTTTGCATAATTTTCATTCTCCTTAAATTCTATTTGTTTTACTGCTGAGTGGGGAATAACTGTGAATGGGCGGTCTTGTCCGAATCTATAAACCTTAAAACCGTGTTTGGTTTCCTCAATCATAACTCTCGTATAACACCTTTCGGGTGGATTGAATACAATCTTACCTTCTCTCACTTGCTCACCACTATTCAAAATACTAATTAGTTGTCTTTTAACCGTTATGTGGTATCAAAATACCGATATTTTTGTAATCTTCGTATTGTTGTAGGATATTTTCGTATTCAATAAGGTCACATATTACTCGCTCGTATGTATCTCCTACCTCGAAAGAATTGTAAGTATTGTTGGATACGAAAACAATATAACCCTCCCACGCACTTTCAATAAACAACTCAACATATAATTTGTGTCCTTCTTCATCATGTTCTTTGAAAACCACTGAGCCTTCTATTTTTGTGCAACTAAATGGGTTAATTATTGCGTTGGGGGGACTACCGGGTATATTAGGGAGTAGTATAATTAGTCCTATTATTATAGCAAAAAACATTGTCCCCGATTCTCCCTCTTCCATAGGAGAAGTAGGGGTAGCCGTTTAGTCAAACTATCGCCAGCGCGGTCCTTCAAACCACCCCACAAGGCTTGTTCTTGCACCTTTGGTTATTGCCGATACTCCGTGTTCCAAATAAGAGGGGAATAGAAGAATAGAACCTCTCTTAATTAGTGCTTCGGGATTAGGATTTTCCGTATGACTAAAGGTCAATAAGCCGCCCTCATAATCTTCGGGGTCTGTTAGTTGAAGCACAATAGTTAGTTTCCTATGCTTTCCATCTTGTCTATTCCAATCTATATCGTGGTGCATCCCATAATGATGCCCAACATCAGAATACTGAGTAAATTGTAATGGGGGTAAATTAGTCAAAGTTAAATTGAATACTTCATTAGCATTCATAGCAAGTTTTGCTAGGAAATCGTGCATTTCTGAGTATGGTTCAGTATTAGGCAACCAACTAATGTCTGTTTTTCGGTGAGAATCGGTTTCACCCTCACCTGTTCTAAACGTAGTTGCTTCTTGTATAGGAGCCTGCTTTCCTATTTCTAACCATCTTTCACAGGTCTCTTCATCTAGTATTCCTTCGTATAACAACCATAGTGGGTGTTCAATCATAATACGAGAAAGATACTTTTACTTAATAAGGTTTAGTCCCAATTCCAACCGCTGATTTCAGAAA
>PVBE010190990.1_pt1 | contig 68606 bp, 58 predicted proteins | sample 1631181 | NCBI WGS metagenome assembly PVBE01 (sample SAMN08397723, study PRJNA350692) | Marine metagenome, whole genome shotgun sequencing project. | isolation source: water | place: Pacific Ocean | collected 2012-04
TGAGCCCATAAATACAAGAATAAGTGTACTACGACCGGCCCATTGAATTCAGAATTTCTGGTACTTTTACGAGTGCTTTTAGGAATCTCTTTTGTTTGAACGGTACAACGGAGCAACTAGGGTAGGTTTTAATCTTTGGTGCTCAACAGTAGTTAAAGGACCAGCATAACCTAGTCCCTCCGATGCGTTCTGCAAGCCATCATCAATCCCAACCCAAATTCTTGGCTGACCTTTGCGCTAGCTTCTAAGGCTGCTGATGATTTGTTCGATTTCAGCTCTTAACGATTCCCACCATCGTGTTTCTGGATAGTTTCTTACGTCAAATACCTCGCCGATTAATGGTGAGGCAACAGTTACATTTCGAATTGTTGCTTCACGTGTGAGACGGATAGCGGGCTCGTCCCAAGGGTGAAGCGCTAAGTCGAATTTGGACCAATGGATAGGGAAAAGTAATCTTGCCTTGAGATCGATACTGGCCTGCACTGTTTCTTCCGGCATCAAATGAATCTGTGCCCAGTCAAGGTTGTAGGCTCCGTTTTCTAGAAACGCAATGTCAAATGGGCCATATCTCTGGCCAATAGTCTTAAAAGCATCCGAGTAGCCACTATCGCCACTGAAGTACACGTTAAGTGAATCGGACGAGATTATCCATGAGCCCCAGAGAGTTGAATCGCGGTCCCATAATCCACGGCCACTAAAGTGGCGTGCTGGGGCTAATGTCAATCTAACACCGCGATAAACCTCGCTCTCGTACCAATCCAACTCAGTAATATTTCTCGAATCCACTCCCCATCGCTCTAGATGCGCTCTCACACCCAGTGGAACAAAGAAATGGTCGACACGTTTCGATAGAATTCGAATTGCCTGATGATCCAGATGATCATAATGATCGTGGGAAATGATCACAGCATCGACTGCTGGTAAGTCATTGATCGATATTGGATGCTGGACTGGAAATGGATTGCCTATTACAGGAACTGGTGAGGCACGGTGAAAAACCGGATCAGTCATCATTACGACAGAGTTGGTTTTCATAAGCAAAGTCGAGTGCCCTAACCAGGCGAATTTTCCTTCTGTCAACCTGGAGGAGTTAAAAAGTCTGGATGGTAATGGTTTGGTAGGGTTCTTATCGTCCTGTTGAAACACCCAATCCATTATTGATGATTTTCTATCTGGCGAACGAGTGCTCACCGATGTCGCCATTTGATTGGCAAACTTGCCTTCAACGAAGTTTCTTGAATTGTTGATCCGTTGCAGGCTCTCCATAGATTGGCTGCCACCAAATACTGGGGCATAGAGCACAAACAACACACTAACGACGACACAGAGAATTACTGTGTAGCCAAAGTATTTTAGGACCCTCATTGATGCATGCTATAGGTCTAGGAGTTGAATCTTTACTGGATGGAGAGTTTCTGCAGGCACTAAAGTTGGTATCTGTCGGCTCATATAAGGCTGACATTATCCATTCAATGGGGCACCCTACTTATTTGTAAGGTGACCTAACTCCTTGATCTAATGGCGCGCCCGGAGAGACTCGAACTCCCGACCACCTGGTTCGAAGCCAGGTACTCTATCCAACTGAGCTACGGGCGCGTGTTTGATTGACTGCTAAGGACCCCTATCCCCCTTGGATTCGAGGCAACAGAAAAATCTCTGCACCTTCCGGGATCTCTTCTGACCAGCTGTCACGAAAGATCTCGCCATTGATCGATACAGCGATGCCATCGTCGAGTTGATGCTGCATGTCCGGATACTGTGTAACCAGCTTGCGCAGCAGCTCCCGAATTGTCAATGCCTTGATCGAGACCGAAGCAGCACCATCTGCCGCCCCCTTGAGTGGGCCCGATAAGCAGACCTTCAGCATAGGCACATCGTTCAGGTCTGTTTTCCCCTGATGGCCTTTCGTATTCGCGGTGGTGACATCGGCGTATGGGTCATGCGGACACCGGCGACATTGGAGAGCGCGTTCCCGATCGCGGCCAGTGGCGGCACGATGGATGTTTCTCCAACACCACGAATTCCGTAAGGATGATTGGGGTTTGGGATCTCAAGAATCTGAGTGTCGATGAACGGCAGATCCGAGCAGACCGGCACCCGGTAATCCAGAAAGCCAGGGTTCTGTAGTCGGCCATTTTCATCGTAGACGTATTCCTCATTTAGCGCCCAGCCAATACCTTGCGCTGCCGCACCCTGAAACTGGCCTTCAACGTAGTCAGGATGAACCGCCTTTCCGGCATCCTGAATCACTGTATAACGTACGACTTTTGTGGCGCTGGTATCGGGATCCACCTCGATATCGCAGATGTGACTCGCAAATGAAACACCAGCGCCATCGGCGACGATCTGGCTGTGTCCGGCGATCGGCCCGCCACTGTTCGGTGATGCTGCTGCCAGCTCATTCAGGCTGAGAGGTTTAAGTTTTTTGTGTTTCTTGCCCTTTGCAATCGCTTGCCCGTCTTCCCAGGTGACGTCTTTTATCGGAATCGCCCAGGTATCCGCCGCACGCTGGCGCAGGATTTCAATAGCCTTACGCGCTGCGAAGATTGTCGACATCCCTGACGAGAAGGTGCCCCGACTGCCATCGGTCATATCGTTGTGTCCGAGAGAGCCGGTATCGGTGATATTGCACTTGACGCGCTCATACGGAATGCCGAGTTCTTCAGCTGCGATCAGCGATAGTGAAGCCCGGGCACCGCCTACATCGATCGTGCCGACCGTCAGCGTGACGGTACCATCGTTGCCAATGTTGAGATCAGTGCATGTCTCGCCCCCAAAATTAAACCAGAAGCCGCAAGCCATACCCCGGCCTTGGTTCTTTTTAAGCCGGGCGCGCATGTGTGGATGTTTCTTGGCCGCGGCCAGGGTTGGACCGATACCAATGGGGCCGTAAGTTGGGCCGTAGGATGACTGGGTGCCTTCCTTCGCGGCGTTCTTGATCCGGAAGTCGATCGGGTCCATGCCGATTTCAGTGGCCAATTCATCGACTGCGCTTTCTACTGCAAAAGCGGCCATCGGCGCCGAAGGAGCGCGATAGGCAGCGACTTTGGGTCGATTTACCAGAACATCGTAGCCCGTTGTTTTCACATTTTTCAGGTCGTAACAGGCGTATGAGGTCATCGCACCGAGCATCGCCCAGCTGCCTGGAAATGCACCATCCTGGTAGCGTAAGACCGCAGTTGCGGCGGTGATCCTACCGTCTTTTTTTGCACCGATTTTGATGTCTATGGAAGTCGAGGCTGTCGGACCGGTGCTCCGGAACACTTCGTCCCGGCTCATTTCCACTTTCACCGGACGATTGGCTTTGCGGGATAACGCCAGTGCAATCGGCTCCATCCAGATATGGGTCTTGCCACCAAATCCACCACCGATCTCCGATGAGGTCACCTTTAGTTTAGCGACCTCCATACCGAGTAGAGCCGCGCAAGTGTTGCGAAAAATGAAATGTCCCTGGGTGGTCACCCAGAGTTCGCCGTGGCCATCGGGCCCGACACTCGCAAGACATGCGTGTGGTTCGATGTAGCCTTGGTGAGTCTGCTCAGTTTTGTAGCTCCTCTCCACAATAAAATCAGCCGCTTTGAATCCAGCTTTGACATCACCGTGTCCAAACTCACTCACCTTTGCGACGTTTGAAGGAGATTTTGGTTTTGGTGACACACCGCTGGTGAATACGCGCGGTTGTACCAAGGGTGCGTCAGGCTTCATCGCTTCATCGACATCAGTTACGTGTGGCAGGATCTTATACGTCACGCTAATCAGTTTGAGTGCCTTCCTGGCTGTTGGGGCATCGATGGCCGCGACAGCGGCGACGGCATGGCCATCATAGAGCGCTCGACCGCGTGCCATGGAGTTCTCGAGAATATCGTACAGGTCACTGTCACCATCGGTCAGATCAGGTAAGTCTCGACTGGTGATAACGGCCTTGACACCTCTGAGTTTCTCGGCTTTCGACGTGTCGATGCGCTTGATCTGGGCGTGTGCGTGAGGGGAGCGCAGAATCAGGCCAACGAGTTGGCCCGGTGCAAAGGTGTCTGCACCATACTTGGCCCGACCGGTGACCTTGTCGAGCCCGTCCGGGCGCGGTGGCCGGGTACCAACAGCTTTGAATTTTCGGTTTCTGAACTTGGTGTCGTTAGCCATCTCAGGCATCTCCTGCAGATTCGAGTTGTTCTAGTCTGGGTGGTGTTTGTCGGTCTCAGGCACTCGGGTTATTTTTTCCTGAGCTCTTTTGCTGCCGCTTTTACAGCGCGGACAATCTTGTCGTAGCCCGTGCAGCGGCAGAGATTGCCGGCCAGAGCAAATCGGATCTCCTCATCGGTCGGGCTCGGATTTCGCTCGAGCAGCGCTTGACTTGCCATTAAAAACCCGGGTGTGCAAATACCGCACTGCAGCGCAGCATGATCAATGAAGTTTGACTGCAGTGGGTGAAGTACATCGCCATCTGCCAGACCCTCTACCGTGTTTACCTCACGGTCCTGGGCTTCGACGCCCAGCACGAGGCAGGAACAGACCAAACGGCCATCAAGGGTCACGCTGCACGCGCCGCAATCCCCGGTGCCGCAGCCTTCTTTAGAGCCTGTAAGCCCAAGCCTGTTACGCAACACTTCGAGCAGGGTCTCGTTCGGTTGACAGACAAACTCGGTCTGATCGCCATTGACGACCGTAGATACAAGTGTTCCTGACATCACTGCCCCCCTGCCCGCTGATAGGCGATTCTGGCGGCGCGTTGTGCAAGGACGCCCACCACTTCGGTTCTGAATTCAACAGTGCCCCGCATGTCGTCGATTGGATCGCAAGCGGCGCTGCAAGCATCTGTCAGTTTTGTCAGTGCAGCTTCGTTCAGTTGTGTGCCGACAATGGCTCTGGCCGCCGCCGGCACGAGCAAAGCTGTCGGTGCAACTGCCCCCAGGACGATCCGTGCGCTCTTGATCACCAGGTTCCTGTCCAGAGTCAAGCTGACTGCTGCTCCAACTACAGCGATGTCCATCTCCGAGCGCGGGACAAAACGAAGGTAGGCATCACCTGACTTTGACGGGCGTTTGGGCAGTGTAATGGCCTCGACGACCTCGCCCCTCGCCAGTGATGTGGTGCCGGGACCTGTCACAATCTTTTCAACCGCCACTGTTCTTCGGCGCTCGGGCCCAACGATGGAGACCTTCGCGCCCGCTGCAATCAGGGCTGGAACAGAATCAGCGGCGGGGGATGCATTGCAGAGGTTACCGACAATTGTGCATCGGTTCTGAATCTGATCAGAACCGATCAGGTTGGCAGCTTCCACGACTCCGGGCCAGGCCTTTTTCAAGGCTGCGTTTTCACCCATTTCGGCGGCGGAGACTGCTGCTCCAAGCCGAAAACCAGTTGTGGATTTCGTGATCGACTGCATTGTCGCAATGTGTTTGATGTCCACGACCAGATCGGGCTCGATCAGGTCACGTCTCATGCGGACCATAAGATCGGTTCCACCGGCGAGCAGAAAAGCATTACCCTTTCCACGCAGCATGAGCGCTGCAGCCTCTTTGGTCGTCTTAGGAGTTTGGTATTTCATCGAAAAATCTTCTCTATTTAAGAAAATAGTTGTAACGATTCAGAGCATCTGAATTCCCGGTTCGAAGACAGCCGTTCTTCCCGGCCCATCTGCCCGCGCCTGGGTAGCTAGTCTATACCCTGGCGGCTGGTTTGATAACGTCTGCTGGCTCCTGGGGTATATCCTTAAACCAGGCGTTGGGCACAGCTGAACGAGTGTTTATACCACCCCCACCGAGTTGGATGTTGAGAATTGGTTAGACTCGCCTCGTGAGTACCATGACAAGAGGCCTGTCGTGGGTCGCCGGTGCCGGTGTTCTGTTCGTGGTATTTATCGCCCTAGTGCGCTACGTTGGCAATGAGTTGCACCCCATTCAGGCTGCATTTATCCGTTATTTGTTCGGTCTGCTGGTGTTGCTGCCGCTGTTCCTGCGCAGCGGCATGGGCCTTTTTCGCTCACGGCACATCCGGATTCACGGTTTTCGCGGCTGTATTCACGCCGTCGCGGTGATGCTGTGGTTCTTCGCAGCCAGCCAGTTGCCGATTGCTGAGGTCACAGCGCTCAGTTTTATCGCTCCGATCTTTGTGGTGATTGGTGCTGCCGTATTCCTTGGTGAGCGCATGAGCCGCGCGAGGATCGTGGCGGTCATTCTGGGTTTGATCGGGGTCTTGACGATACTCCGGCCGGGCACTGCGGTGATTCAGTGGGGGGCTGTTGCGATGCTGTTTGCGGCGCCCCTTTTTGCCGCATCGAAAGTGTTGACCAAGTTTTTGGTTCGCGATGATTCGAGCGGCACCCTGGTAGCCTATCTCTCTATTTTCGCTACCCTCACTATGCTGCTGCCAGCACTGTGGGTCTGGCAGTCGCCATCGTCATCAGACCTGATGTTTCTCGCCGGAACGGCCGTTTTTGCGACCGGCAGTCACCTGTGTATGGCCCGCGGGCTGGCGCTGGTCGACGTGACGGTGTCACAGCCGGTTGATTTTCTCCAACTGGTGTGGTCCACACTGATCGGACTGGCTTTCTTCGGCGAGAAGCCGGAGATCTGGATCTGGGTCGGCGCCGGGATCGTGGTCTTCAGTGCGACCTACATTGCCCGGCTGGAAACAAAGTCTGCAGCAACCAAATAGGCCAGGCGGGCGCGGTGGCGAAAATACAAGGCAAGTGATGAATCCTCAAAGTCTGCCACGCTGGTTGCAGCCGCGACTGCCGTTTTTCTATGGCTGGATTGTGCTTGCCTGTGTCTGCTGTGCAGGATTTGCGCGACAGGGCCCGGCAGTGGCGACGCTCTCAATCTTTATCGAGCCCATGACCGCTGAGTTTGGCTGGTCACGGACGGCAATGTCGGTGGCTGTCTCCATCGGTGGCATTCTGGCTGCTTTGGTATCTCCAGTTCTGGGCCCCATTCAGGATCGTTATGGCGCCCGCAGGATGTTATGTGTCGCCGTGCTGGTGACCGGGGTGGCCGCTATGTTGTTGTCCCTGACCCAGTCATTGCTGGTTTTTGTGCTGCTGTTTTGTGTTGCGCGGATGACCTTTGCCGGTCCATTCGACCTTGGGATCTACGGCGCGGTCAACAGTTGGTTCAGACGCGATCGCGGCCTGGCCACCTCGATCACGACGTTTATGCAGATGGCAGGCCTCATGGCGATGCCGCTGATCGCACAATTGGCTATTGTTGGCAGTGGCTGGCGGGCCGGTTGGCTGGCCATCGGCGCGACCGTGCTGATCATCGGCTTCATTCCTGTGTGGGCCCTTGTTGTGCGGCAGCCCGAGGACATGGGTCTCACACCGGATGGCCCGCAGTCACCGTCGGTCGAAGGTCTACTCGACCAGGCGTCGACGGCGGCCGCTGTTGCTGCAGAACCCGCTTTTAGCCGGGCCGAAGCGCTGCGTACGCCAGCGTTTTGGCTGTTGTCGCTGTACACGTTGCTGGTCTACCCGGTGCAGGCCGGGGTCTCCCTTCACCAGGCACCGCACCTGATCGAACGTGGGCTGGACCCGACCATCGCCGCCACAGTTATCAGCACATTCTCCTTGGCGTCGGCTATCTCAGGGCTCATGTTTGGCGTGGCCGTGCGCCGGGTTGGTGTCCGCATGTCGCTGGCAGCTGCCGCGGTCACGCTGGGATTCAGCACCGTGACCATGATCTGGATCACGATGACGTGGCAGGGTTATCTGGCAGCGGCATTTTTCGGGATCAGCATCGGCGGTGTGCTGACGATTCTGCCGATTGCCTGGGCTGATTACTTTGGGCGGAAAAGTTTTGGTGCTATCCGCGGCGTCGCGCTGTCCATCCAGGTCGTGGCGCAGGCGACGGGGCCTTTGGTCTCTGGAATTTTTCGTGATCAGACGGGGGATTATGTCCTGTCACTGTGGACGTTCACTGGCCTGTCGCTGGCCGCGGTATTCGCTGCTTTATTGACCCGAGCACCGCGCCCTTCAGGCAACAGAACGTATACTGCTTTTTCTGACCCTTGAAAGCGAATCGATCGATGGAGGCATGGTTTGAATTCAGACAACACCAACCCATACGCTGTGCTTTTCGAGCCGGTAGAGATCGGCCCGGTGACTGCGCGTAACCGTTTCTACCAGGTGCCCCACTGTACGGGCGCCGGGCGGAACTATCCCACCGTTGGCGCACATATTCGGGCGGTCAATGCTGAAGGTGGTTGGGCGGTGGTGAGCACCGAGCAGTGCGACATCCATCACACCGCCGATATGCGTGCCCAGATCAGGCTGTGGGGCGAGGACGATGTTCCGTTTCATGCCCGGATGACCGAACTGGTACACCAGCACGGGGCACTGGCAGCCTGCGAGCTGGTTCACAACGGCAGCTACTCGCCCAACCACATCGGTCGGGAGATCCCGCTGGCGCCGATCAGCACACCGGTACAGGGACCTTACCCGGTACACGCCCGGGCGATGAACAAGGTCGATATTGCAAATTTCCGTCAGTGGCATCGGCGTGCGGCACGGCTGGCAAAGCAGGCTGGTTTCGATATCGTCTACGTCTATGCCGGGCATGACATCACTCTGCTTCTGGAGTTTCTGTCACCCAGGATCAACACCCGCAGTGATGAGTACGGCGGCAGCGTGGAGAACCGGGTGCGGCTGTTCCGCGAGTGTATCGAGGAGGTGCGCGACGAAGTCGGAGAGACCTGCGCGGTAGCTGTGCGGCTGGCAGTAGATGAACTACTGGGAGAGAAGGGCATCACCAGCAGCGGTGATGGTCGCGAGATCGTGGAAATACTGGCCGAATTGCCCGATCTGTGGGACGTCAATGTGAGTGACTGGAACAATGACTCGATGACCTCCCGTTTCGCAGAGGAAGGCTACCAGGAGCCCTACGTTGCCTTTGTCAAGTCGCTGACCAGTAAACCGGTGGTCGGTGTCGGGCGGTTTACTTCTCCGGACACGATGGTCTCGCAGGTCAAACGCGGGATACTGGATTTCATCGGTGCGGCGCGTCCCGCGATCGCTGACCCGTTTCTGCCAAATAAGATCGAGCAGGGTCGTCAGGAAGATATCCGCGAGTGTATCGGCTGCAACATCTGCGTGTCCGGCAACAACCTGTACACACCGATGCGCTGCACCCAGAACCCTACGCGCAGCGAGGAGTGGCGCCGCGGCTGGCATCCGGAACGGATACCGCCCAGGGAGACCGATGACCGTGTCCTGGTAGTGGGGGCTGGCCCGGCCGGGCTCGAGGCGGCCCGGGCCTTTGGTCAGCGGGGGTGCGAGGTGGTGCTTGCCGAGCGTTCCCGCGAGCTCGGTGGCCGTGTCTCGCGCGAGACTATGCTGCCGGGGCTTGCCACCTGGGCTCGTGTCCGGGACTGGCGGATCGGGCAGATCGACCGGATGAGCAACGTTACGCTATATCGCGATAGCGACATGACAGCAGAAGCAGTAATCGAGACAGGCTGCGGCATCGTGGCCCTGGCAACCGGGGCGACCTGGCGCCGCGATGGGTTCGGTCGCACTGACCGTGCTGTTATTCCGGGTGCTGAACGCCCATCGGTATACACGCCGGATGACATCATGGATGGCGTCGAGCCCGAAGGCCCTGTCGTGCTGTTCGACGATGATCACTACTATATGGGCGGTGTGATCGCCGAGCGACTGCGTGCACTGGGTAGCGACGTGACCCTCGTGACGCCGGAACCGGTCGTCTCTGCTTTTACCAACTACACGCTCGAGCAGACCCGGATTCAGGCCCGTCTGATGGAAGCGGGCATCCGGATTGTGGCATCACACACCCTGACCGGGATCGAGGAGAAAATGGTGCAGGTAAAATGTACCTACACCGGCCAGACCTCTAATGTCGAATGTAGTTCGGTGGTACTGGTGACCGCGCTCATAGCAAACGATGATCTTTATGCGGATCTTGCTCAGGGTGACCATGCGCGGCGCATCGTGAGAATCGGGGACTGTTATGCCCCAGGCACCATCGCAGCGGCGGTGTGGTCGGGTCACCGCTTCGCCCGGGCCCCCTTTGCCGAGATCGAGGATCAAGCCCCCTTTGCAATCGAGCGGGTGGCACTGTCCGCAGAAGCCCGGGTCTGATGGCGACTGTCTCGGCCATTATTCCCACCTTCAACCGGGTGCACCTGCTGGAAAGGGCGCTGCGTTCCGTATTCGATCAGAGCGTACCGTTACTGGAGGTCATTGTCGTCGATGACGGCTCCACCGACGGCACGTCAGAGTGGGTTGCACGGGCGTTTCCCGAAGCGGTGCTGATGATCCAGCCGAATCTTGGGGTCAGTCGGGCGCGAAACCGCGGGATCGAGGCGGCCAAAGGCGACTGGATCACGTTTCTGGATTCAGATGACCAATGGTGTGAAACCAAGAACGAGGAGCAACTCGCCGCGCTCTTGGCTGATCCCAGCCGGCGCATCTGCCATACCGACGAGATCTGGATCCGCAATGGTGTTCGCGTCAACCCGATGCACAAGCATCGCAAGAGTGGTGGCGAGATCTTCAGCCAGTGCCTGCCGCGCTGTGTGATCTCACCCTCTTCGGTCATGCTGCATCGTTCGGTTTTTGAGGTCCACGGGGTGTTCGATGAGCAACTGCCGGCCTGCGAGGACTACGATCTGTGGCTTCGCCTGTGTGCAAAACTACAGGTGACCTATCTGGCGAGACCGCTGGTCATCAAACACGGGGGTCATGCCGATCAACTTTCGCGGCGCTACTGGGGCATGGACCGGTTCCGTATCACGGCACTCGAAAAGCTCCTTGATGGTGGAGGTCTGGTGCCGGAACAGGAAAGGCAGTCCCTTGAAGAACTGCTGAAAAAGATCACTGTTTACCTTCAAGGTGTCCAACGTCGCGGACGCGACAGCGAAGCCGATCTCTACGCCGCCAAGTCAGCCCAGGCTCGAGTGCGACTTGAGACTATTAAGCGAATTTCACCCGCAGCAGCCCAAGTCGATGAGGTGGCCAGCCTGTGAACCTGGTGGTGGCGCTGCGTGCCGAAGCCGAGCCGCTTATCGAATACTTCCAGCTTGAGACGGGGAGTGCCCGTGGCCTTTTCACCGTCTATCGCGGTGAGTCCGTCTGGTTGGTGATCTCCGGCGTCGGACGGGTTCTGGCTGGGGCCGCTGTTGCTCATCTGCACCTTGTCAGTGGCGGTGAGGTCGATGTGCCCTGGTTGAATGTCGGTATTGCCGGGCATCGCCAGCTTTCAATCGGCAACCTGTTACTGGCAAGCCGTATCGTGGAACCGGCCACCGGGCGAAGCTGGTATCCGCCGTACACTCTGGATTCCACGGTGCAACGCTCAGAGTTGGTCACGGTGGACCAGCCGGAGCGGGATTTCCCGCGCTGCAGCGCATACGACATGGAGGCCTCGGGGTTTTATGCTATGGCCAGCCGCTGCAGCACCAGCGAACTCGTGCAGAGTCTCAAGGTCGTGTCGGACAACCCCGGGACAACCCTTGATCTGAGCCACCAGCAGATCTCGCAGCTGATCGCAGACCAGCTGGAGTCGATCGCGACCGTTGCCGGAGAACTCACGGGAATCTGCAGGTGGCATGAAAAGAACAGGCCCACAACACCGTCGCTCGATCGGTATCTTGGGCAGTGGCATTTCACGGTCACCCAGCGTCGTCGGCTGACCGGGCTGTTGCGGCGCTGGGCTGTTCTCAATAACAATGACCCGTGGGCCGGGCTCACGGAATGCCGGGGCTCAGTAGATGTCTTACAACACCTGGAATGGCATCTGGAGCAACAGCCGATACGTTTTTCACAGGACCAAGACGGCACCCTGCTGGGTGAACCTCCTGTGCAGGAGCCATGATCAATACGATCTACGTTGAGCAGGCGCTCGAGGACGATGCACGTGCGCAACGAATCTTGGCACGCTTTCCAGACGTCACCCAGGTGATTTGCGAGCGCTACGGCGAGGTCTTCAATCCTAAAGCGCAGAACTTCCGGCTGCAGAAATCTCACCCGGCCCTGGTATTGGCAGAAAAATTTGGTGAAACAATGTTGTTGACTCCCGCGGGTTACGGCATCGGTGGGGCACACAATTACTACTTCTCTTACATGATGAACTGTATCTACGACTGTCGATACTGTTTCCTGCAGGGGATGTACCGTTCTGCCCACTACGTCGTCTTTGTGAACTACGAGCGGTTCTTTAGCGGTATGGCAGACAAACTCGAGGCGCATCCGGGCGAGGACGTGTGGTTTTTCTCAGGCTATGACTGTGACAGCCTGGCGCTGGAACCGGTCACCGGTTTTGTGAGCGAGTTGCTGGTTTGGCTGAACAGTCACCCACGGGCCCATATCGAGTTACGGACCAAGAGCACCCAGGTCCGGCCGCTGCTGGCGGCAGAGCCCCGGCAAAATGTGGTGATCGCTTTCAGCCTCACCCCGACTGATACCGCGGCGGCGCTGGAACACAAAGCTCCCCCCGTGAGTAAACGCCTCGGCGCGATGGCCAAACTGGCAAGTCGCGGCTGGCAGGTCGGGTTGCGCTTCGATCCGATTCTGTTTGAGTCCACTTACCAGGAGCGTTATCGAGCGCTCTTTACAGAGGTGTTCAGCAGCCTTTCCGTACAAAGCATCCACTCGGTAACGCTTGGCCCTTTCCGTATGCCGAAGACATTCTTTCGCAACGTTATCCAGCTTTACCCGGAGGAACCACTGTTCGCCAGCCCCTTTTCTGACCGCGGTACAATGATTTCCTATCCCGAATCGCGTGAAAACGAGATGATCGAGTTCTGTGTGAACGAGCTGTCCCGCTATCTGCCGGCGAGCAAGTTGTTTTCCTGTTCACCGGAATCCCGGCCCAGCGTAATGGGAAATCGTGGTGACAGAGACGTTTCGACCTGTCCGGCACCTGCTGATGACTGAACCCCGCACGCTGCTCGTGACCGGAGCCAGTGCCGGTATCGGTCACGCCATCAGCACGCGCCTTCTCGCAGACGGCGAGCGTGTGATCGGCATCGCCCGGGATCTTAGGGGGATCTCAACCGCCGGCAGGTACTTCGAACCGGTTTCGATAGACCTTGCAGACCTTGAGCGACTGCCCGATCGGCTGACTGTACTGGCCCGCAGCTATCCCCAGATCAGCGCTGTAATCTGTTGTGCGGGTGCCGGATGGTTTGGGTCCCTGGAGCAGATGTCCTACGCAGACATCAGATCGCTCATCGATCTCAACTTCACCAGCCAGGTCTGTGTGGTACGAGCGTTTCTGCCCCTGATAAAACGCAATGGCGGTGGCGATATCGTGCTGATGGGGTCGGAGGCGGCCCTGTCTGGAGGGCGATATGGTGCGGTCTACTCTGCAACCAAGTTTGCTTTACGGGGGCTGGCCCAGTCGCTCCGGGAAGAGTGTGCTGCCGCGGGTGTGAGAATCACGATCGTCAATCCCGGCATGGTTCGAACTCGGTTTTTTGATCAGCTGGACTTCGAGCCCGGCCCGGATCCTGCCAACGTCATTGAGCCCGAAGACGTGGCCGAAGCCGTGGCTGTTGCGCTGAATGTCCGTACGGGGACCGTTTTTGACGAGATCAACCTGACGCCGCTCAAGCGGGTGGTGAGAAAAAAGAAAATCTAGCCAGCAGGAGAGAACTGGGCGACTATCTGTCGCGGAGTTCGGCCGAAAGTGCGCTGATGTGCGCCGGGCCGATGCCGCAGCAGCCGCCGACGATTTTCGCGCCGGCGTCGATCCAGTCCCCGGCGGCTTTAAGGTAGTCAGCGGGAGTGATCTGGTCGACAAAGGCCCAGTCGGGACGCTGCCAGTAACCGGCATTGGGATAAGCACCCAGAACGCCCGAATAATTCTCGCTCATCACCTCAAGACCAGGTGTGCAGACATTAACGGGGGAGTGCATCAGCAGCAGTGCCGAGCCGCCTTCGGCCATGATCTTCTGGATCGCATCGGCGAAGGGCTCGTGGGTGGTGACCGAATTGCTATGGACGGGGCTTTCTTCTACACCCAGATAAAGTGCGCCTGAGTTTCGGTCCTGAACGCCGCTGATAGCGACCCACACGGGCAGGTCGAAATCAGCCAGCGCATTCAGGGCAGTGACAATCGTTGAGGCCCGGGATGAAAGCGTTTCGAGGATGACCAGATCGACGCCGTTCTCGGCCAGGATCTCGGCCTGCTCCTGGAAATAGGGTTCCAGCTCAGCGTCGCTGAACCGGTTGAAATTTCCAAAGGTCGAAACCGATCCGGCAATCAGGATATCTCGTTCAGATGCCGAGTCGTCCAGTGTCTCCCTTGCAATCTGAACTGCGCGGATGTTCCAGCGGGTAAACTGTTCTTCCATGCCAGCACTCTTGAGCGCCTGGCGGGTTGTCGCATAGGTATTGACCGTAATGATGTCGGCACCGGCCTCGATATAGGAGCGGTGAACCTGTCGGACCAGGTCAGGATGGGTATCCAGTGCAACAGCGCACCACGCTTCGTGGTCCATCGGTGCGCCCAGGCGTTGCAATTCGGTACCGATACCCCCGTCCAAAATGACTGGGTGATTTCTCTCGAGAAGATCGTCAACTGCGAAACTCATGCTTTTCCCTGCGATTGTCAATCCGCCGGTAGCGTATCAGGGATAGTGTGTCGTGGGGTAGCTGATTCTTGTCTTCGGTCGCGATCGGGCAACGGCGCTCGGACGTTTTGAACGAGCTGACGATACCCCGGATCGTGGCACTAACTTAAGGCTATCCCTGGGCGACGCGGGGTTGTTGAGTACAGATGTCATTCGTAATTGTTACTCGAAATATATTGACTTACAGGCTTCACCTCATCTACTGTGTGAGATTCCACCAAAAGGTGCCGCCAGCTGATCTGAACGGCATAGGATGACTATCGACCGGAGAAGCCACGGCGCTCGGTCGATGATAAAAACGGGGAGGCCAACGACTTATGTACTGGGTCTGGTTGATCGTACTGATTGTCGCCCTTGTGGTGATCATCATTCTACTGAACCGCTTCTACCGGAAAGCGTCTCGCGAAGTTGCGCTGATCCGGACCGGTCTGGGGGGGCAGAAAATCATAACGGACGGGGGTTTTCTGGCGCTCCCATTCCTTCACCGTGTGTCGGAAGTCAACATGAAAACGACCCGGCTCGAGGTCGTTCGAAACGCTGAGAAATCTGTGATCACCGTAGACCGTTTGCGAGTCGATGCCACGGTCGAGTTTTACGTTCGGGTGGACCCCAGCGATTCGGGTGTTGCGACCGCAGCTCAGGCCTTGGCCGGGAAGACCTTTCGTTCGGAAGACCTTGCTGAGACCCTTGAAGGCAAACTGGTCGATGCGATTCTATCCGTGGCCGCTAACTATACGATGGACGAGCTGCAGAACGAGCGGGGCAGGTACGTCGGACAGATCACAGAGATCCTCAAACCCAATCTTTCCCAGAACGGCCTGTTACTGGAATCGGTTTCGCTGACCCGATTGGACCAGGCGCCTTTCCACACACTTGACGAAAACAACGCATTCAATGCAATCGGCCTGCAGCGCCTGGCGGAAATCGTTGCAAGCAGCAAGAAAGAACGCGCCGTGATCGAAGCCGATGCGGATGTAGCGGTTCGGATGAGCAAGCTGGACGCGACCAAGAAGCGTTTGAATATTGATCAGGAGGAGGAAGAAGCGCAGATCCAGCAGCAGTTGAACATCGAGCGTGAGCGTACTGCGAGCGATGCTGCCATTGCCGAGGAACAGTCCGGATCTGAACAACGGCGTGAATTTGCCCGAATCGAAAAAGACAAGGAGGTCAAGGCTAAGGAAATTCAGACCGGGCGGGAAGTTCGTAAGGCCGAGCTCGAGGCGACCCAGTCCTCTGAACTGCGCCGTCTGGAACGGGACATCGTGATTGCCGCGCAGGAAGCTGAAGTCGCCAGAGCTCAAGTTGCTGTCCAGCAGGCCCGTTCCGAAGAGATCAAGGCAAAAGAAGATCTTGAGACGACCCGTGAGGTGGCCGCTGCCGAGCGCGAGCGGGCGTTGGCGATGATCCGGGCCCGCGAGCAGGCCGAAGTCGATGAAACGCGTGTTGGCAGTGAGACCGGAACCCTCATGGCGATGGCAAAAGCAGAGGCGGAAGCCACAAAGACCCGGGCTGATGCCCAGCGTTCGGAACTGCTGGCCCGAGCAGAAGGAGAAGCTGCGCTGATCGCTTCCGAAAACAGTCAAAGTGATGATCTGATCGAGATGAAGCTGCATATGCGCAAGCTGGAGATTCTGCCGGATGTGGTCGACAGCATGGTGAAACCGGCAGAGAAGATCGACAGCATACGGATCAATCATGTCACCGGGTTTGGCAACTCAGGTGGCGGGGGAGGGCAGGACAGCAGTGCCGACAAGGCAGTGGTGAACCAGGTCGTCGACGGTGTCCTGTCGATGGCGCTGCAGCTGCCTGCCGTCAAGAAACTGGGTGAAGAAATTGGAGTCAACATAGGTGATGGCATCAAAGGCATTTCTGATCAGGTGTCTGAATCGCAGGATGATCAGGCTTCTGGGGAACCGAGCGAGGAGTAACCCGAGCGATACGCCGGATGGAGTGATCAGTAGAAGGCAAACACGGATCGGTTGTCCGATCCGACATAATTTTCTAGACCAAAAGGAGAAATAGAATGTCAATCAATCGCAGAAACTTTCTCAAGAGTACGTCGGCTGTCGCCACGGCTGTCGCTGCACCGGCTTTTATTGGCCGCGCCCAAGCTGCCGACGGACTGAAGATGGCAGTGATACTGGATCAGACCGGTGGACTTGATATCTATGGCCGGCCGATGGTGGATGCGAGTCACCTAGCGGTAGAGGAAATCAATGCAGCGGGTGGCCTGCTCGGCAAACAGGTAGATCTTACGGTCTACGATCCCCAGTCGACCATCCAGTTTTACACGCAGTACGCGACCAAGGCAGCGACCAGCGATCGTGTGGACGTTGTCCAGGCAGGCATCACATCAGCTTCAAGAGAATCGATCAGGCCGTTACTGAGCCGCTACCAGACTCTCTATTTCTACAACACGCTATACGAAGGCGGTGTCTGTGACACCAACAACTACTGCACAGGTTCGACCCCGGGCCAGACCGTCGAAAAACTGGTGCCGTACACCATGAACAAGTGGGGCAAGAAGGTCTACATCATTGCAGCCGACTACAACTATGGCCACATCACAGCGGATTGGGTGCAGAAGTATGTTCGTGACAATGGTGGCGATCCAGTGGAGACAGAGTTTTTTCCCCTCGATGTTACCAACTTCGGGCCGACGATCAAGAAGATCCAGGCGGCAAAACCGGACATGGTGATGTCCGCTCTGGTCGGTGGTGCTCACGTCTCGTTTTACCGACAGTATGCCGCCGCCGGCATGAGCAAGAGTGTTCCCATTGCCTCCACCACTTTTGGCGTGGGCAATGAGCATCTGATGATTTCTGCCGAGGAAGGTGACGGTATGATCGTCGCATACAGTTACTTCGAGGAGATCGAGTCGGCAGTGAACAAGGCGTTTGTGGAACGGTTTAAGACCCGATTTGGTGCCGACGCGCCGTACCTAAACGAACTGGCCGCCCGCCAGTACGAAGGGATCTATCTGTGGGCCGAGGCCGTGAAAGCTGCTGGTACCGCCGAGCGGATGAAGGTGATCGAAGCGCTGGATGCCCCGACGAGTTTCGCCGGCCCGAGTGGCAACATCTCGATCGACCCGCAGACGCATCATGCGGTTCAGAACGTGTATCTCGCGGAGCTGCAGAACCAGAAGTTCAACATTATTCAGACCTACGAACAACAGCAGCCGACCGACACACAGCTGGTTTGTGATCTGATCACCACGCCGAACCAGTCGACCTTCTACTTCGAAAACGGTTTGAAGGCAGCAGGCATCGACTAGTTCGGACAGCGCCTCGATATCAGCCGGGAAGCCAACAGTGGACCTTGTAGCTGCTCTGGCGCTTCAAATCGTCTACGGTATCGCCAACCTGGTGCTGATCAGCATCGGGTTGGCGGTTATTTTCGGGATGATGCGGGTGATCAACCTTGCCCATGGGGAGTTCCTAATGCTGGGCGGGTACACGGTCATTGTGGCCACCAACGGCGGCGTCAATATTTGGATTGCGATGTTCATCCTGGCGCCGCTGATCGTCGGGATCATTGGTCTGATTGTTGAGTGGGTCCTGATCCGTTTTCTGTACGGCCGGATGGTCGATACCCTGCTGGCTACCTGGGGGTTGAGCTTGTTCTTTATCGGCTTGGTCACGTCAATTTTTGGAGCGCAAACGGCCACAACGATTGCGCCACCGTTCGGTCCGATTACCATCGGGGAATTCAGTTCGAGTGGGTATGAGTTGTTTCTCATCCTGGTGGCGATTCTCTTGGTCGGTATGCTGTACTTTCTGCTGCGCTACACCAAGTTGGGGCTGGTGGCCCGTGGCACCATGCAGGCTGCAGACATGGCCGCAGCGCTGGGAGTCAGCACCCAGCGTGTGTACTCGACGACCTTCGGGATCGGTGCTGCCCTGTCAGGCCTCGCCGGAGGCCTGCTGGCACCGATCACTGGTATTCTGCCAACCATCGGAGCGATCTACATCGGTAAGGCCTTCATCACCGTTATCTCCGGTGGCACTGCAATTCTCGCCGGAACAGCCTCGGCATCTATCCTACTGGGGGGTATCAACGGTATCGTCAGCTTCGTGATTGGCCCGACCATGGGTGAGGTGGCACTGCTCCTGTTGGCCATCTTCTTGCTTCGCTTGATGCCACGGGGCATCACCGGTCGTTTCTTTAAGCGAAGCCTGTGAAACGAACCCGAGAGACCAACGCTCTCGTGTCGATTGGGATCGTCGGCTTGGTCGTGTTGTTCGCTGCGCCCCAGAGCCTCGAGCTCTTTGCGGTGATCAGCCTGACCACCGCGGTCAGCCTGGCAATACTCGCCTTGAGCCTGGGCTTGATCTGGGGTTATGGCGGCATTCTGTGTTTTGGCCAGACGGCTTTTTTTGGGATTGGTGCTTATGCCTACGCAATTGCAGCACTGAATTTCGGCGGCAGCAGTAGCGCAATACTGGTTGCAATCCTGGTGGCGGCGGCCGTGGCAGCGATCCTGGGCTATTTCATGTTCTACGGCCGCCTGAGCGATGTTTACTTGGCCGTGATCACCCTGACCTTGACACTCATTCTGTACAGCGTGATTCGTCGGACATCAGGTCCCGAATACAAGATTGGTATTGCCAAGCTGGGAGGGTTTAACGGAATCAATGTGCCGCCGATTAACTATCCCTGGGACAGCAACCACTTCTTGTTCCCAGAACAGGTGTTCTATGTCGCAATGGTGGCTCTTCTGGGGTCGTATTTTCTCTGCGTATGGCTGACGAAATCGCATTTCGGGCGGGTGTCGATGTCGATCCGAGAAAATGAAGTACGCACAGAACTACTGGGCTATGACGTTCGCCTGTACAAACTTTGCATGTTCACTGTCGGTGGTGCCATCGCCGGCCTCGGGGGAATAATGTTCGCCAACTCGATTGGACGAATTACCCCGGATGTATTCAACCTCTACAACGCGGCACTTGCGATTATCTGGGTGATCATCGGTGGTCGCGGCACATTGATCGGGCCGATTTTCGGGGCCCTGGTCTTGTTTTATCTGACATCATTCCTTGGCCAGCAGTCTGTCGTGAACATCAACTTGTTCCTTGGGTTGGTTCTGATCATTTTTGTCCTGGTGGTGCCCAGGGGGATCGTACCGTCGGTGGTGCAGATGTGGGACAGAAGACGGTCACGACGGATGACGGCGCGCTCAGCTCGCAAATTCAGGCGACGCGGTCGAACAAGGGTAAAGGAGGGCGGCCTTGAGGAGTAACGTGGTGCTCGAAACCCGAGGGCTGTCGATGCATTTCGGCGGTGTCGTGGCTGTCGATCGGGTCGATTTTTCCCTGAGAGAGAATGAGTTACGTTGTTTGATTGGACCTAACGGCGCCGGCAAGAGCACTTTTTTCAAATGCCTGACCGCCCAGTTGCGGCCGACGGCCGGTGATGTTGTGATACGAGATTTCAATGTTACCGGCAGCGAATCCCACCAGGTTGCGAGAATGGGGGTCGGGATCAAGACCCAGGTACCGAATGTATTCGACGGTCTGGATGTCGAAGAGAACATCTGGCTCTCGGCGAGCCAGTCTACCAGTGTCAAGCGGGCACGGGTGATCACGACGGAAGTCATCGACCGACTAGAACTGGGGGATGTACGGAAAACCCAGTTGGGATCACTCGCTCACGGGCAGCGGCAACTAGTGGAGCTGGGAATGGTGCTGGCGGGCGAACCCTGGCTGGTGATACTCGATGAGCCGACCGCGGGAATGACTCAGGATGAGGTTGTTCGGACCGCAGAAATCATCCAGGAAATAAATCGAAGTGCAACGATGATTGTTGTCGAGCACGACATGCAGTTCATCCGCATGATTGCGCGCAAGGTCACGGTGTTTCACCAGGGCCGAATCCTGATTGAAGGTGCTATGGACGAGGTGTCGTCGGACGAGCGCGTCCGGGAGGTCTACCTTGGCCAGCGGAAAAGTGCATGAGTGACCCGCCGATTCTGAATGTTCGGGACCTGCACGCCGGTTATGGGCGGGTGCCAATACTTCATGGCATAGATCTGTCTGTGGCTGAAGGCCAGATCGTCGGCGTGCTGGGGCACAATGGTATGGGCAAGACCACTCTGCTGAAGACGCTAATGGGGATCGTGCCGGCGACCTCGGGCCGAATCGAATTCGACGGGATGGATATTTCCGATGAGCCGGCTTATGAACGCTCCCGCCTGGGGTTGGGGTATGTGCCCCAGGGGCGAGGCATCTTCCCCCAGCTCTCGGTCTACGACAACCTAAGGATGGGAGTCGTGGAGCATGGTGAGGAAGAGCATGAGGCCATTGAGGCCATCGTGCAGACTTTCCCTCAGCTTCAGCCATTGCTTGATCGGTCGGGGGGGGCCCTAAGCGGCGGGGAACAGCAGATTTTGGCGATCGCTCGCTGCCTGATCAGCAAGCCGGACCTGGTACTCTTGGATGAGCCGACAGAAGGGATTCAACCGTCCATTGTCGAGGGTATTGTTGACCTGCTGAAACGTCTGAATACCGAGCACGGATTGAGTATCGTGCTCGTTGAACAGAATCTTGAGTTCATTACGGCGCTGTCGGACCGGGTCCTGCTGTTGCAGAAAGGCGATATCACCGGTGAAATAGGTGATGGGCATACAACGGATTCTTCGCTGATTGAGGAGTTTGTCGGTTTTGGGTCCAGCAACGCAATGCCCAAGCACGTAACTGAACAGATACCTAAGAACGAAACCACAGCAACTGCAGGCCAGCCCATAGCGACTGCGTCGGCCAGCCACAAGAGGTTTGACTATATGACTGTCAAGAGACCGACCCACGAACAACTCAAGGAAATTGCCCTGGATCTGGGGATGCACTTGTCGGACGAACGGATAGCAGAGTTTCTGGAGGTTATGGAGGACACGATTAAGGTCTATGACCTGATCGATGGGATGCCAGACTACCTGCCTACGGTGGATTATCCCAGAACACCGGGATACCGGCCTTCCGCGGAAGAAAACCCCCTCAATGCGTGGTACGTCAAGTGTGAGGTCAAAGGTGCACCACGCGGACCCCTTGCCGGGAAAACAGTGGCGCTTAAAGACAATATCAGTCTGGCCGGTGTGCCCATGATGAATGGTGCGTCTACGCTGGAGGGCTACATTCCGGATGTGGACGCGACCGTAGTGACCCGAATTCTCGACGCCGGTGGTACGATTGTCGGCAAAGCCCACTGCGAGTACTTCTGTCTCTCAGGCGGTAGCCACACGAATGCGACCGGTCCCTGCCACAATCCGCACAGGATGGGGTATTCAGCCGGGGGTTCGTCCTCGGGCTCGGGTGCCCTGGTTGCTTCTGGGCAGGTCGACATGGCCATGGGAGGGGATCAGGGCGGGTCGATCCGCATGCCCGCGGCTTACTGCGGTTGTTACGGCTTGAAGCCGACGCATGGGCTGGTTCCCTACACGGGTGTGATGCCGATCGAGACCACGATCGATCACACCGGCCCCATGACACAGAACGTTGCCGACAATGCACTGCTCTTGGAAGTAATCGCAGGTGAAGACGGATTGGACCCGAGACAGTATGCGCCCAGAGTCGATCATTACACCTCGGCGCTTGGTCGCGGTGTGCGGGGACTGAAGATCGGCGTGGTTCAGGAAGGCTTTGGTCGGCCCGAGTCTGAGACGGATGTAGACGTGAAAGTGCGATCGGCCGCGGACCGGCTGCGTGAACTCGGTGCTGATGTCCAGGACATCTCCATCCCGATGCATAACGAAGGCGCCGCCATCTGGACACCTATCGCGCTCGAAGGCCTGACCAACCAGATGATGAAGGGTAACGGTTTTGGCACCGGCTGGAAGGGTCTCTATACGACCAGTCTGCTCGATCATCATTCAAACTGGCTTAATCGGGCCGACGAGTTGTCCGATACCCTCAAGATCAGCATGTTTATCGGAGAGTATTTCCTCCGGCATTACCGCGGGCATTTCTATGCTAAGGCCCAGAACCTAGGTCGCAAACTGAAAGAGACCTACAATGCGACATTGGAGCAGTACGACCTACTGATGATGCCAACGTTGCCGATGAAGGCTACCCCCCTGCCGCCGCCCGATGCCCCCCTGGCGCTGTACTGCCAGAGAGCTTTCGAGATGCTTGCAAATACCAGCCCGTTCGACGTCACTGGCCATCCGGCGATGTCTGTTCCGTGTGGCATGGGAGAGGGGTTGCCGGTCGGGATGATGTTGATCAGCCGGCATTATGGTGAGTCCACTATCTACCAGGCCGCTCACGCGTTTGAGCAGCTGGGTGACTGGAGGCAGATGTGACAACGCGTCCGACTCAGAGTTGTCCCGGGTGTGTCCGACCAGATTCGTGTCTAGCAGAGAACCTCTGATGGCAGGCTTACGCCACTCGCATGTCAAGGGCCCGGAGACTCCCGCGCTGGAGGCGGTGACGATCCCGGATTTTCTTGCCCGGACCGTGGCTCAACACGGTACCCGTGACGCCTGTGTTTTCTCCGAATCCGGAGAGCACTGGACCTGGGATCAGCTCTCGAAAAAGGTCGATGAGCTTGCTGCTGGCCTGCTGGCCATAGGTGTCTACAAAGGAGACAGGGTCGGTATCTGGGCCCCCAATCGGCCAGAGTGGGTCCTTGCCCAGTTTGCCACTGCGCGGATTGGCGTCATACTGGTCAATATCAATCCGGCCTATCGGCGGGCAGAGCTGCAATACGCACTGGCCAAGGCCGGCGTCAAGGCGTTGATCAGCGCTGTTTCCTTCAAGACCAGTCAGTACCTGGAAATGCTGCAGGATATTGCGCCGGAACTCGGCCACTGTCAGCCCGGTCAACTAGAATCCAAGAATCTTCCGTCACTTAAAAGTGTGATCCAGGTCGGTGATGCTCCAGTAGCGGGCATGCTCTGCTTCAGTGACGTCATGACACGAGGCGGGCCCGGCCAGTGTGCGCGGCTGGATGCGATCGGCGCTACGCTGGTCCCGGATGACGCGATCAACCTGCAGTTCACCTCCGGTACCACGGGTTCGCCCAAGGCCGCCACACTGACCCACCAGAACATCGTCAACAATGCCAGGTTCGTCGCGGACTGCATGCGGCTGACTCATCGGGACCGGTTGTGCATACCGGTGCCACTTTATCACTGCTTCGGCATGGTGCTGGGTAACCTCGCTTGTGTGACAGCTGGAAGTACCATGGTGTTTCCCGGAGAGGGGTTTGATGCTTTGCAGACGCTTCAGACACTGAGTCAGGAACGTTGTACCGGTGTGCATGGTGTTCCCACCATGTTCAGTGCGATGGTCAATTTGCCAGATTTCAGCCAGTTCGACCTGCGTACCCTTCGTACCGGTATTATGGCTGGTGCACCCTGCCCGATCGAACTGATGAAGCGGGTGGTTTCCGAGATGCACCTGGAGGAAATGACCATCGCATACGGCATGACCGAGACCAGTCCGGTATCGTTCCAGAGTGCCGTCGACGATCCCATCGAGCGGCGCGTCTCAACGGTTGGGCGGATTCACCCGCATGTCGAAGCCAAGGTGGTGAATGAGTCGGGCGAGACCGTGGCATCCGGGGAGCAAGGGGAACTTCATACCCGTGGTTATCTGGTCATGCGGGAATACTGGGAGGACCCGGAACAAACCGCCAAATCCATCGACAGAGATGGTTGGATGCACACTGGTGATCTCGCGACGATTGATTCGGAGGGTTACTGCAACATCGTCGGGCGGGTCAAAGATATGTTGATCCGCGGTGGGGAGAACGTCTACCCCCGCGAAATCGAGGAGTTTCTACTCGGCCATCCCGGGATCCAGGACGTTCAGGTTTTTGGAATTCCAGATGAGAAATACGGTGAAGAGATCTGTGCCTGGATTGTTCCAGCTCAGGGGGCACAGGTCTCGCTCGAAGATGTCCGCACCCACTGCGAAGGTCAGATCGCGCATTTCAAGGTTCCCCGATATGTCCGCACGGTTACCGAATTTCCAATGACCGTGACGGGCAAGCCGCAGAAGTTCCTCATGCGGGAGAAGATGGTCTCAGAACTCGACCTGGAAGAGACGAGTACAGCCTAGCCGGTATTGCCCAGTTGATCCGCGAGCCGGGTGACCGCATCGGCCATGACCTGAACACCGGCAGCCAGGTGTTCTCTTTCCGTGTCCTCTTCGAAGGCGTGGCTGACGCCACCGATCGAAGGTACGAACATCATCCCTGTCGGGATTCGTGGAGCAAGGTTCATGGCGTCGTGCAGCGCGCCGGAGGGCATACGCCGCCAGGCACCAGGCGCATTTGATCCGGCAGCATCACAGAAGGCCTCGATGACCTGGTCATCCATGTCAACCGGGTCGACAGCTTTTGTCTCTAACAGCGAAATGTTGAGGTTTCTTTCAGCTGCTGTCTGGGCGGCCACCTTCTGAGTTATCTCGCACATAGCATCCAGTTGCGAGAGGGAGCCGTCGCGCATCTGCACGGAACAGTTCAGTGCTCCCGGCACGATGGAAGGCGCATTGGGGCGTACGTCCACCCGGCCGATGGTCCAGACCGAACGGGGTGTTGCAATTTCTGTGAACTGTTCTTCCAGCTTGGTTATGAAAGCAGCAAAGCCAGTGACTGCGTCCTGTCGCAGAGCCATTGGTGTCGTACCGGCGTGGTTCTGCTGGCCTGTGATCGTGACTTCAAACTGGCGACTGCCGACAATGGTCTCGACCACGCCGATGATCTCACCCGCCTGGTCCAGAACCGGGCCCTGTTCAATATGGGCTTCCAGGAAAGCGCTGAACAAGCCAGGGTCCAGTGACTCAGGTTCCTCGAGTTCCGGCAGGGCACTGGCGAGGTCACCGTAACGTTGTCCGGCAGCGTTGCTCAGGTCATAGAGTGTGTCGCGGGACAATTTGCCACTGAAGAAGCAGCTGCCAGTCATGGGCATGAAGGCACTTTCTTCATCTTGAAATGAGACCACGGCGACCGGTGGTCCACCGGCTTCCTGGCAAGTCCGCGCCACTTCGAGGGCCAGGATGACTCCATAAGCGCCATCGAGCCAGCCGCCCTCCGGCTGGGTGTCCGAGTGCGATCCGATCAGGATCGGTTTGCCGGGCTGGGAGGGCATTCCGAACAGGTTCGCCGCTGGGTCCCACCGGGGTCTCAGCCCGCAGGCTTCAAATTTGCCGGTAAGCCAACGCCGCGAATCGATATCAGGAGGTGAGAACGCGGGCCGGACCACACCGCTGCCTTGTTTGCCGAATTCCCGCAGGGCATCGAGATCAGCGAGAAAGCGATCGCTGTTGGTTGTCAGATTCTGGCTCATGAAAAGAGATCTCGTGCTGCCGGGTCTAGTATCTCCACCCGTGATAGCTAGGGTCGTAGTAGTCCAGTATAGTATTCTATTCAGCAGGAATCAGGTGTCGATCTGAAGTTGGCACCCCGCGTCCGGGCTGAACAATCGTTAAGAATTAGAAACTTATCCATGGATGCCGTCAAGCAGGAGATGTTTGAACAAGCCAAGGCGCAGGGCCTGGAAGCCGGGATCGTCCCGGTATCGAATCCGCCAGACGAAGAACAACGGCTTGACGAGCTCAAACGGCTAGGTCTTGTGGAAAAGGATTTCGAAAGCGATCGACGTTTCAACAACGTGACTCAGATCGCCAGTTACCTCACCGAGTGCCCAGTCAGCGTCATCAATATCTTGAGTAATGACAGCCAGTTCTGCAAGTTGAGCAGCGGGGTTGATGTCGAGACCAAGGAACGCCTGAAACAGACACCGCGGGATACCAGCATCTGCCAGTATGTGCTTGCCACTCCAGGGGAACAGTTGATCATTGAGGATATCGACGAGGACGAACGCACCCGGAATTTTCAGAACATGCCTTCTGCTTCGGGTATCCGATTCTATGCCGGGACTCCTCTGGTCAGCAGTCGGGGGTACGCACTGGGCACGTTGTGTGTGGTCGACTTCGAGCCTTCAAAGCTGGTTCACGGCCAGAAGGAAGGATTGAGACTATTATCGGACCAGGTGGTTACCCTGCTCGAGCAAGGTGATGTGCCGGCAGGACGGGTTGCCGGTGAGAACGACTCAGAGGCTGATACTGGCACTGAAGCCAAAGGGGAGTACTTCTCCTCGGCAAGTATCATGTTTACTGATTTTGTCGGCTTCACTCGTCTGGTCGAACAGATCCAGCCCGGTGAATTGCTCGACACGTTGAATACTTTCTTTAAGGGTTTTGATCAGATCACGGCAAAGCACCGTCTCAAGAAGGTGAAAACCATCGGTGATGCTTATATGTGTGTCGGCGGGGTACCGGAAGGGCGCCCGACACACATTCGAGATACGTGCGCGGCGGCGCTTGATCTGGTGCAGTTCGTTGAAGGAAGCAATATACAGCACAGGACGCTCGGCAAGCCGGAATGGCCGATCCGGGTTGGGATACACACCGGGCCGGTGATCGCGGGCTATTCCGGTGGGACTTTCGATGTATGGGGCGACGCGGTCAATATTGCGGCTCGTATGGAAGCGAGCGGCGAGGCCGGCAAGGTGCACATCTCCGAGGCAAGTCGGGCGTTTCTGGATCGGTCCGCGGAGGTTGTCGAGCGGGGTCAGACCGACCTCAAGAACAAAGGCGCCATGACCACTTTTTTCCTCGAGAAGTTGACCTGAACTGCAGGTAAACTGCCGTCGACCAAGGAGGTGGCATTACCGGGTCAGCCCAGTGTAAGTGCGTCTCCCTGTCACATTAAAGGCGCTTCACATCAGGCGGTTTAGGCAGCCAACTCGGACAGGCAGTCATCGGCCAGTGGCGTGATTGGCCTGAAATCGCGGTGGGCAATGTATTCGGCCCGCTTGTAGCGCCGGATGTGGTTGGAGACGGCACAAAGGCTGAGGTAGACGATCGTGCGTCCAAAGGGGCTGATGTTGGGTGGGCTTGCGTGGACCAGGTTGCCGTGAAACAGCACAACTGAACCCGCTTTGCCGACCGGCGCTTCGATTCCACCTGCCGTTGCCAGTCGAGTGACTGTGGCCCGGTCCAGGGTCCACAGCGGGTAGGACGTCGTCTCGATGTCGTGCCCTGCGGGCAGGGTCCCGTCCATATGGCTGCCGGGAATGAACAGCAGTGGCCCATTGGCGGCCGTGACATCATCGAGGTAAACGGCGATGTTCATAGCCCGCGGTTCCGGCATCTGATCGTCTCTGTGCCAGGTGCCGAAATCCTGGTGCCACTGCCACACTTCTCCGTCAAAGGCGGCTTTGGCATTGACTTTGTACTGGTGCATGTAGACCTCTTCACCCAGGATCTGGACCACCGGTTCGATCAATCGAGGGTGGGCCCCGAGCCTGCCGAAAGCGTCGTTGTAGGTGTGGGCGGCAAATGCGGTTCGGGCCACACCGCTGGCCTCATGTACGATTTCCGGGCGGTCCAATTGATAGACCTTGTGTGCCTCTTCCAGCAAGATTCGCGATTCGGCTAAAGAAAAGCGTCCGGGCAGGTACAGGAAACCTTCTGTGTGAAATCTCTGCAGCTGATCGTTGTCCAGTTTCATAAGGTCGATTCTCTCCGGTTATGGTAGCGCAGCTGACAGTGATTTCAAGGGGTCTTGGCTGGGCTTACCTGGCGAGACGCCAATATGCTTTTGAGTTAACCGTCTTCCAGAAATGTGATTGTCGGTTGAGATGTGATAATGCCGCTGTTCTGAATCTTCATCCGTTCCGGGGAAGTGATAAATGCTGTGAAGGCTTCTTTGGAAGGCGCGGTGCCAATGACATAGGCCGCATTCGGGTCGCCGGGTTTCCGGTAAGGTTTGGCATGGATACCTGCTGCTACACGCTGCTCCTCGATTTCGTTGAACATGGTTTTCCACTCGTCAAAATCGCTCACCTCCACAGAAATAATAACGGTAACGGTCATGGTTTTGTTCCTCCTGATCAGGCCGAGCAGCGTTCTATGGTAACAAAGGTGGAGTCGAGTAACACATTCTTTTCCAGTGTGTCTGGCGCGCGGTACAATCTTCTGTCGCCAACTTACCAGTCAAGGATCAGGTCATGGGCAAAAAAGAAGGTTGGACATACGTGCACAGCGAAGCCAAGGATGCGGTGTGGGAAGAAGGGCTGCGGAAGATTCTATCGTACCGTTACCTTGGAATAGACGGTGGTACCAAAGGGGACTATGTAGCACAGGTCATTCGAAACAACGGCAAGCAGCAAACGGACAGTGTCCAGCAGTGGCACGTGCATGATTGTACTTTTCAGATGACCTTTGTCCTGAACGGCTGGGCGACTTTTGAATGGGAGGGCCAGGGCGTGAGAACAATCCGCAAAGGTGACTGCATCAACCAGATTCCGATGATTAAACACCGGGAAATCGAGATGTCAGAAGACTTTGAGGTTCTGGAAATCGTTGCGCCGGCGGACTTCAAAACACATACCGTCGATGGGCCGGACTAGCGGCGGGCAACAAAGCCAAGCTTCGCAATGGCCTTCTGTGGTGACAACCGGTGTCCTGGTTATCGTAGAGTCAACAGATCTTTGTCGCTGCAGGAATTTTCCCAACGTCAGGTGGCTCTGCCCGCGTAGATCATGACGATGCCAGTGATGGTGATCACGATGCCGCCGATCTGGACGATGGATAAGGCCTCATTGAACAGAAATCGTGACGCCAGCAGCGCCACAATGACCGTACCGCAAACGACCGTTGGAATCACGATGCTCGCAGGGATCGACTTTCCTGCACTGAAATTGCCAAACAGGTAGAAATACCCGATCTCGGCTGCGCCGATACAAAGGCCGGCTGCCATAGCCCAGCCATAGGCTGGCGGGCCGAGCGCCAGGACCTGCCCACCCTTTCTGAGTAGGTAGATCGCGAACAGTGTCGAGACCAGCAGGGCGGTGAACTGCAGACAGATGGTCGCGAGCACGGTACTGGTGACCTTCTCTGCAACATGCCCACTCGACACCTTGACGAAAAGGTTGTAACCCGCATAAAGCAGGGTAACCGAGATGAGCAGGATAAGGCCTTGCATGTATTCACTGGGGGCTGTAGACAGCTGAGTCCGGTTCCCGATGTTCGACCGGCGGTGTATAGGCCAGCGGCTTCGCTTTTTCGGTCGATACGATTCTGTATTGTAAATGAGATTGCGAATTGTAGAATCGTGCTTTTGGTCGGGGAGAATAGGCATGCTTCGTCTGGGAATGATCGGTACCGGAAACATCAGTCGCGATGCGTTGACGCCCGCGATTGCCGAAGTTGAAGACGCAGTGCTCTGGAGTGTCCTGAGTCGAGAGAAAAACCGGGCCACTGAGTTTGCCCGGCAGAACAGCGCCCAGGCGCCAATACCCGGATTCGACGATCTGCGGGCCTTCCTGGCCGACCCCGATCTCGATGCGGTGGTGATCGCAACACCGGACAAGCTCCATGCCGAACAGGCCATCGCAGCCGCTGCCGCAGGGAAGCACGTGCTGGTCGAGAAACCCATGGCGACCACGGTTGCGGATGCCGAGGCGATGGTCGCAGCTTGTCGAAGTGCCGATGTGCGCCTCGGCGTGGCTTACCACATGCGTTGGCACCAGGGGCACCGGGCACTGGCCGATCGGGTTCACCGGGGAGACTTCGGAGAGATTCGCTATGCACGGGCTCAGTGGACCTTCCAGGCGCCGGATTCCGGCAACTGGCGGGCTCACGATGAAGTCGGACGTTGGTGGAGTCTTGCCGGTGTCGGGACCCACAGCCTCGACTGGCTTCGCTGGATGCTGACCCCTGGTTGTGGCGAGGTGGTTGAAGTCACCAGTACCATCACGCGAAACATACTGGGCAGCCAGCACGACGAGTCGGCAGCGGTCGGTCTGCAGTTCGAGTCTGGAGCTGTCGCGCAGTTTGTCTCATCGGCGCTGTTCACAGCGCCGAACCGGGGAGAGATCTGTGGCAGCAAGGGATACGCTTACTGTGACCAGACACTCGGTCGCGGCGGCGGCGGGCGCATCGACACCCCGGAAGGAGTGATCGGATTTGCCGAGGTGAATCCTTATGCCGGCGAGATTGCCGACTTCGTTACTTCGATTCGGGAAGGTCGCGATCCTGAAGTCTCCGGCGAAGAAGGCCTGCGGAACGTCGAACTACTGTGTCGGATCTGCCAATAACCCATGAAACTGTACTCTGATCAAGCGGTCTACGACGCTTTTCCGGTTGTCGTCGAACTCCCTGTCGTCTGGGGTGAAATGGATTCCATGCGGCATGTCAACAACACCGCATATATCCGCTGGATGGAGACTTCCCGGTTTGCATACTTCGACAAGATCCAGCTTCGTGAGTCAGGGGAGACCTCGGGCAGGAGTGGCATACTCAAATCAGTAGAATGCAATTTCCGCTTGCCCCTGACGGCTCCTGACCGAATTCTGGTCGGGGGTAAAGTAATAGACTTGGGATCAGACTACTTCGTGATGCAGCATGTCGTTTTCAGTATCAATCACCAGAAGGTCGCTGCCCACGGCAGGTCGGAGATTGTCGGGTTCGACTATAAGAGCCAGAAAAAAAGTGATTTTCCGGCCAGCCTGACCAAGAGCATCAGATCACTGGAAGAAATGGTCTGAGTGGTGTGGTGGCAGTCGACCCGCCCTGCTGCTAGTAAAGGCGTGTCCTGCCGCTTTTCTCTATGGCCTGTTCGGCGCGCACCACTTCGTCCTGTTCGACGCTTTGTCCTGCAGGTGTTGCCTGTTCGATGATGATCTGTCCAAGCGAGGGCATCTCCTTCCGGTTCTGCCGGCTTTCCGGTTCCCACAGCTTCGAGCGTTTGAACGCTTTTGCGCAATGCAGGAAAGCAGTCTCTACCGATACCTGGATGCCGACTTTTGGCGTTCTGCCGTTGATCGACGATTGTTGGTTAAGGGTATCGTCTTGAACGATCACGGCCTGACCGTTGACCCGCAGAGTTTCATTGAATCCCGGGATCAGGAACAACAATGCGATGGCGGGGTTCATGACCAGGTTGGACATCGAATCGAGGCGGTTGTTACCAGGTCGGTCAGGTATGAACAGTGTTTGATCGTCCAGCACCTGAACAAATCCGGGTGGGTCACCCTTGGGACTGACGTCGGCTTTGCCTTCGCCGTTGGAGGTGCCGATACACACGAACGGTGAACGACGGATGAATTCGCGGCAGTGTTTGTCGAGTCTGGTGATGCTTTTGCGAACAGCCAGTTCCGATGGGTCGCCCATCATGTCACGAAGAGTACTGAATTTGGTGTGTACACTGTTCGGATCAGGTTTCATTGCGTTCAATCTCGAAAGGGTGGTAAGGCCGTGAGTGAGGCTATTTACGTTCAACCTCGATGAAGACAAATTCGTAGTCGTTGTTGTTGATCACGTTGTGTTCGACGCCGGCATTCCGGGTATAGGATTGCCCGGTAACGAGTTCGGCAGTCCCTTCGCCGTCAGGCGTCTCCAGCAGTAACTGCCCGGTGACCAGTGGGACGACTACGTAATCGTACTGATGGACGTGCCAGCCGGTCTCACCGTGGGGCGGGAAGCGCCACTCCGTTACGATCATCCAGTCGTTTTGAATCTGGACTGTGGGTGTTGCGCGGGGTCTTGCCTGGGTCATCGCTGTGTCCTGTTTTTCGCGTTCATGGGGCTAAAGATCGAGAAACCGGGCGAAGTTGTCAACCGGCTCGCGTTCCGTGATCAGGCTGTTCTCGATCGCATCTGGGTCAGCATAGCCGAGCGACATACCGCACACCAGCACCTGGGTCTCCGGAATATCCAGATGCTCACGGATGACCTTGTGATGACCAGTAAAAGCGACCTGCGGGCAGGTGTGAAGTCCGATCTCTCGCGCTGCCAGCATCACGTTCTGAATAAACATGCCGTAGTCCAGCCAGCTGCCGATTTCCAGGTCCCGATCGATGGCGAAAATCAGCCCCACGGGAGCATCAAAGAAAAGGAAATTGCGCCCGTGCTGGCGGTGCATTTTGTCTTTCTCTCCGCGTTCAATGTTGAGCAGGCCGTAGAGATCCCAGCCGACCTTTCTTCTGCGGGACCGATAGGGTTCCTTGAATTCCTTCGGGTAGTAGCGGTGCTCCGGTTGCCAGGTGGAAGGGTCCTGGTCGTGGGCGACGCCCAGTGCCGACGACAGGGCACGCTTTCGCTCGCCGGCGAGTACCCAAACGTGCCAGGGCTGCATGTTGGTGCCACTGGGGGAGCGGCAGGCGAGCGCCAGGATCTGTTCCACCTGGGTACGGCTGACAGGAGTAGATAAGAAGCGGCGGATCGAGTGTCGTGTGGTAATGGCGGCGGACACAGTGGGGGCTGCTTTCCAAGTCGAGTCATGGTCTTTCATAAGGAGAGTTCCTGGGTTCGTCTGTAGTCGGGTCTAGCGAGCAGCCGGCTCACCAGCGTGGTTGTTGGTCCATGATTGAGACGTGGGCTGACACCACTTTCCAACCAAGTTCGGGAAACCGGACCCAGGTCTGGCTCTGACGGCCGATTTCCTCGGATCCTCTGACCTGAAACTCGAGGTTGACGGTCGCCAACGAATCACCCAGCGTCAGGATCTCGAGGCGTCGTCTTTGTTCCTTGATCCCCGGTCCTTTCTTCCGCGACACGCGATGTTGGTGGATCTCGTCGAATCCATAACCGTTCTCGTGCATGGCGTAGCGGATCGTGTGTGGACTTTCCCAGAACGAGCTGTCCAGGACTCCGACATCCTTGCTGATCAGAGCAGACTCATAGCGTTCGAACAATTCTCGGATCTCTTCCACCACGTCCCTGCGATTGATTTCGGGTGATTCGGTCATGAGCTGGCCTCCAGTGCCGCCGCAACAGCGAGCAGTTCGGTATCCCGATTGTGACCGGCAACCACTGACAGGCCAACGGGGGCGTGGTCTGGGCCTGTTGTGGTCCCTGGAATGGAGATCTGGGGAACACCGGTCAGGCCGCCGTGACAGCAGAGCACCGAGATCCGCATCCGCAGTTCATCGGTCTGCTGCACCGGCAGCCCAGTCGGCGGGGCACAGAACGGTGTGGTTGGCAGGCACAGTATGGTTCCCGGTTGGAGAAGAGTTTTCATCCTTGCTTTGGCTTGTCTGCGGATCAGTCTCGCCCAGCTCAGATCGTCCTGTGACGTCTGCGAGGCGAGAAAGAGGTTTCGGGCGACCGTGTACGACAGGCGCGGATTGTGCGTATCGATCCAGTCTGCAAAGCTCTGCCAGCCTTCGACCGGCTGGATCGTGCGTTGTGCCCTGGACCAGCACACCAGGCCTTCGACTGCCATGTTGACCTCTTTGACATCGTCGAACAACGAGCTGAGCCGATCGAGTAAAGGTTGCAGGTCGATCTGGACGGACTGATCGGCAAAAGAGAACGCATCACGCGCGATGAGCAGCGTGCTCGGCGGACTGTCGGGAGTGTTTTCATTCAACAACACTCTACCGACCTCGCTCAGGACGCGGGCTTCCCTGGCGAACCAGCCGACCGTATCGGAGGAGGGTGCTTGGGGCAGCATGCCGTCAACGGCCACTCGCCCGTGGGTCGGCCGCATTCCGTATATGCCGCAGAAGCTCGCAGGTACGCGTACGGAGCCGCCGGTGTCGCTTCCAAGGGCAAAGTCACAATAATTCCCGGCGACTGCAGCAGCGGAGCCGGCCGATGAGCCGCCGGGCACCCGGCCGGGACAGCCCGGGTTCTGCGGCGTACCGTCAAAGACGTTCTCTCCAAGGATCCCCAGAGAGATCTCGTCGGTGATGGTTTTGCCGATCAGCTGTGCGCCGGCATCGAGAAGCGTCTCAACTGCTGCCGCGTGACGGTCAGGGTCCGGTTGTCCCCGGTTCCAGTCGGGGCTGCCCGCAGCTGTAGGGATACCGGCGACATCGAAAAGGTCCTTGACCACGAAGCGCTGGCCAGCGAGGAGACCTTCCGGCTGCCCGCTGATACAGATCTCCGGTCCCTTGACCATCGCCTGACAGGGGTCTTCCAGATGCAGTTGTCGCGCTGTCATGTCATCGTAGGCGTTCATGGGTGCAGCGCAAGCCTCGCAGGGCAACTGCCGCGGTGTCAAGCCATCCACCGAACCAAGGCAGGCCAGAGGAGCAGTAAGGAGATTGAACAATTGCCTCCTGAACAGTGAATGCCACTCCGGGTAATGCCGGGTGTTTTGTTAAGATCACCTGGTATCAAATACTCGGGATGATCTGGTATGACGCTGCCACTCGCCGAAGGTCTGACGTTCGGAATTCAAACCATCTACAGACGGACTGAGCCCGCTGACACACCCTGGGTACCGAACCAGCAGGACGGGCGTGACGTAGTGGAGCGGGTTGAGCAGCTGGGGTTCGACTCCATCTGGGTGGGTGACCACCTGGCATTTGCAATCCCGATACTCGATCCAGTCGTTCAGCTGGCTCAGGCCGCCGTCTTCAGTACCCGGCTGAAGATCGGCACGGCGGTGTTCCTGCAGCCACTGCGCCATCCTGGCCCGACCGCAAAACAGATCGCGACCCTCGATCTGCTGTCCGACGGGCGACTGATCTTTGGCATGGGTGTGGGAGGGGAGTTCGAGAGCGATTTCAATGTCGCTGGAATGCCCCGTGATGAACGCGGCAGCCGGCTGAGCGAATCCATCGAGGTCATCCGCAAATTGTGGAGCGGACAGCGGGTCAGTCATTCGGGCCAGCATTTCAGTTTCCAGGATATTCTCATGGAACCGGCACCTTGCCAGGCCGGCGGCCCGCCGATCTGGCTGGGTGGACGGTCTGACGCGGCACTGCGCCGCGCAGGTCAGATGGCCGACGGCTGGATGAGCTACGTGGTCACGCCGTCCATGTACCGTGCTGCTCTGGACACGATAGGAGCCGCATACCAGAAGGAAGGCCGTACCAGCCCGTACTTTGCTACGGCACACTTGCTTTACACCCGCCTCGACACGGATTACGAAACGGCTTTGGGTGTTGCAAGCCAAAGCCTGAGCGTGCGCTACAACATGGACTTCCGGCGGGCCGCCGAGCGCTACTGTGCATTGGGCACTGCCGAACAGATTGCCGAGAATCTGCGGGCGTTCTATGATGCCGGCGTTCGCTATATTATTCTCGACCTGGTCGGTCCTTACGAGGAGCGCCTCGATCATATGGAGCGATTTGCGCAGGAGGTTCTGCCCAAGTTAAGCCAGATCAACGGCTAAATCCAAGGTCGGTTGAAAATCGCCGCGCGCGATTGTTGCAAAGTGGTAGAAGACGTGATCCGCAGCCCCTGCTACCCGGCCGATGCCGGATGGGGTGATGTATACTGATCTGGACACTGTCCAGACTGCCGGTGTACAGCGTCGGCTTTGTGGATGACGATTCCGATCAACAGGAGTGAACGCCTGTTATGGTGACCGGCGTTTCAGGAAATAGAACAAATGTCAGACGAGATTCAGGATGCACTAGACAAGATCTTCGCCATTGATTCGGCACTGTACAAGGAGCGGGGATTCCAGCGGCGGATCGGATTCGGCAAGCGCCCGGCACTGTTGAATATTGATCTTGCCAATGCCTGGACCCGCCCCGGCAATGTCTTTTTCTGCGACAACATGGACGTCATCATCCCTTCTACCCAGGCTTTGCTCAAAGCGTCCCGCGCCGCTGGTATTCCAATTGTGTTCACGACCACCGCCTACAATGTCACCCAAGGCGATCCCACGGACATGGGTCTGTGGCACAAGAAGATTCCGGCGGAGTTACTGCAGGCCGGCAGTGAAACTTGTGCTATCGATGACCGAATTGCGCCGCTCGATAACGAGATGGTGATAGAGAAGAAGCGCGCCAGTGGATTTCACGGAACCTATCTGGCTGGTTTTCTGCGGGCACAGGACGTAGATACAGTCATCATTACCGGCGTCACGATGGCCGGTTGTGTGAGGCACACCACAGAAGACGCGATTGCCGAGGGGTTTCGGCCGATCGTGGTCCGAGAGGCCGTAGGAGACCGCGTACCGGCAGTGACTGAATGGAATCTGTTCGATATAGATGCCAAGTTCGGCGATGTCGAGCCACTGAGCCGGGTGCTGGACTACCTTGCCACGGTCGAATCGGGCTCGCAACGTGACGTCGCATGACACCAGACCATGATATCGGGGAAACTGAACGTCAGACGAGACCAGCCAATGGACCGCGATCATGGCTAGAGTAGGCGTTGATGTCGGAGGTACCAACACCGATCTGGTGCTCGAAGCCGACCACGGGGTCTACTTTCACAAGGTCGCGAGCACTCCGCAGGATCAGTCTGAAGGTGTTATCAAGGGACTTTCCGAGTTGTGTGAGCAGGCCCAGGTCAAGCCTGACGAGATCGAGTTGATTGTGCATGGCACAACGGTCGCGACGAACATCACGCTCGAGCACAACGGGGCGGAGGTCGGGATGATCACGACCCGGAATTTCCGGGATATTCTTCATATCGGGCGGCACAAGCGGCCACACAATTTCTCCCTGCATTTCGACGTACCCTGGCAGAGCCGGGCGTTGGTCAAGCGGCGCAATCGGATCCCGGTGACAGAAAGGATCATGCCACCCACCGGAGAAGTCGAGACCCCGCTGAACGAAAACGAAGTGCTTGAAGCCGTGGCGTTGTTCAAGAAGCGGGGGATAGAGTCCGTCGTCATCGGGTTTCTTTTTTCCTTTCTCAACGACAGCCACGAACGCCAGGCCAGGGCGATCGTCGAACAGGAGATGCCAGGCGTGTTTGTCTGTACATCCTCCGATGTCGCCAACGTGCTGCGTGAATACGAGCGTTTTTCGACTGCTGCAATGAACGCGTTTGTCGGTCCAAGCACCTCCTTCTACCTGAGCAACCTGCAGGGAAAACTGAGCAGTGAAGGCTTCAGGGCGAATCTTCGGGTCATGCAGTCGAACGGCAGTATTTCAACCATCGAGGCGAGTTCACGTCGAGCGGTCAACATGCTGATGTCCGGGCCCGCCGGGGGTGTGATCGGCGGAAAGTCAGAAGGGCTCTGGTCAGGTAGTGAGAACATGATCACCGTCGACATTGGTGGAACCTCTGCCGATATCAGCACCATACCCGGCGGCCAGATAAAGATCATGAATGCCCGGGATTCCTACATCAGCGGTCACCCGATCCTGGTCCCGATGATTGATCTGGTAACCATCGGTGCCGGCGGTGGCTCGATCGCTTATGTCGATTCTGCCGGTGGTTTCCATGTCGGACCCCGTTCGGCAGGGGCTGACCCGGGCCCCGCCTGTTACGGACTTGGCGGTGAAGAACCGACGGTAACCGATGCCCAGGTGGTTCTTGGCCGTCTGGATGCAGACAAGATGCTGGGTGGTGACCTTCTTCTTGATGAGGAACTCGCCAGGCGCGCAGTTGAGAACAAAATTGCCCGGCCGCTCGGGGTCTCTGTGACTGATGCGGCCCTCGGGGTTATCAAGGTAATCAACTCGAACATGGCTCTGGCGATCCGTTCGAACTCGGTGGCCCGCGGTGTCGATCCACGGGAATTCTCCTTGATGCCGTTCGGCGGAGCCGGGCCTCTGCACGGCGTTGCCCTGGCCGAGGCGGTGTCGGCAAAGAACGTCATCGTCCCTGTGGCTCCGGGGATCACGGCCGCGATGGGCCTGCTGCAGACCGACATGCAGTACGAGCATGCACGTTCCCTGATCCGTTCACTGTCGGAGGTTTCCGCCGACACGATAGAGAGAATGAACACCCTGGTCAGCGATCTGGTGGCCGAGTGCCGGAAAGACCTTGAGAACGACGGTGTTCCGGTCGCCCGTCAGCAGTTTCAGCGTATAGCAGAGTGCCGGTATCACGGGCAGGGCTTTGAGCTGAGGGCGGACATACCCGAAGGTGAAGTGACCCAGGCCAACATGCCGAACATCGTCACCGGTTTTCACGCGCAGCACCGTCTCGACTATGGGTATGCGTTCGAGGACGGGGAGGTGGAGTTGATCACCATTCGGGTGATTGGCATGGAGCGGGTGACACCGTTGAAGGTTTCGAGCCTGGACGAGGCCGGTGGCAGTACCGTGGAGGATGCGCTGCTCTATCATCGCGAGACGGTTTTTGACGACGGACGGGCCGTACAGACGCCTCGATATGATCGGGACCGATTGCGGGCCGGTCATACCCTCACCGGTCCGTCGATCGTCATACAGCATAACTCCACCATACTGATCCCGCCCGGTTACGTAGCGCATACCGGTGTGTTCGGCAATCTGACGATTGAGCGCAGTAACTAAATACCCGTCATGGGCATATAAGTGATGGCAGCTGACGAACTAGATCCGATCACCTTACAGGTTATCAGCGGCGCGCTGGATACCATCGCGGAGGAGATGGGCCACATCCTTTACCGGATGTCCTTCTCATCGATCATTCGCGAATCGCAGGATCTCGGTGCCGGTCTGTTCGACACCGATTTCAACACTTTGTGTGAATCGGAGTCGACACCGCTGCACATTGGTTCTCTGCCTGGCTACCTGTACGGTATCCAGGAGTCACTGCAGGGTGGTGTCTGGAACGAGGGTGACGTGGTGCTCCACAATCACCCCTACTTCGGAGCCAGTCACTCGCCTGACCTTGCCATCGTGATTCCCTGTTTTTATCAGGACCAACTGGTCGGTTTTGCAGCTAACACCGCTCATCATCTAGATATCGGAGCGGCCACCCCGGGGTTGATTATCGATATACCGGATGTCTATGCCGAGGGCATGCTGTTTGCCGGTACCAAGCTTTATGAAAAGGGTGTGCGCAACCAGGCCCTGTGGGAGTTTCTGGGACGAAACAGCCGCGCTGCCAAACAGTTACAAAGTGATATAGAGGCTCAGATCGCCTCTGCCAAGCTGGGTGTGCGGCGGTTTGTCGAACTCATGGAGCGTTATGGGAAGGACACGATCCTGGCAGCCACCGGCCAGTTGATGGACTACACCGAGCGGATACTGAGACAGAAGATCGACAAGATTCCGGATGGTGAATACCGTGCAGAAGGCTATCTGGACGATGACGGCAAAAACCGCGACGTACGGCTGCCCATCAAGGTCTGCGTGCGGGTCCAGGGCGATTCGATTGAGATCGATCTGACCGGTTCATCAGACCAGGTCGAGACCGGATTTAACGTGCCATTTGAAGGTTCGACTAAGGTCGCGTGTTTCTGCGCGATCCGCTCTTTGCTGCTGGATGCCGAAACCTCAGAGATCCAGGTGCCGTCCAACGAAGGCTCGTTCCGACCGATCAAGGTGATCGCACCCAAAGGTTCGATCTATAACCCTGAGTTTCCTGCGGCCGCAGAGGCAAGATTTACCCAGGTCAACCGGGTGATCGACCTCATTTATAAGGCTCTGGCGCCTGTTCTGCCCGATCAGATCATCGCTGGCAGTTCCGCGTCGCTGTCTTTTGTCTCTTATTCGGGAGTGAGGCCATCGGGTGATTACTGGGTCTTTCTGGAAGTCAACGAGGGTGCCTATGGAGGCCGGCCGCTCTCCGATGGCCCGGACAGCATAGACAACCTGATGGCAAATACCCGTAACAATCCGCTGGAAGACCTCGCGATGCACCTGCCGATGATCTGTGACCGTTATGAGCTCCGCGACGATGTGCTGCCCGGAGCCGGGCGCTTTCGCGGTGGTATCGGTGTGGTCAAGTCCCAGCGCGTGCTCACCGACGGTTTCATCACCCACGAAAACGAACGGCACCATGACGTGCCCTGGGGCATATTCGGCGGTTGGCCGGGAACGACCGGCAAGGTCGAGATCTACAACGTCGATGCTCCGGATGACATTCAACAGATGCCGGCCAAGTTCTCCGGCCTGAAGATCAAAGCCGGTGAGGTTCACGCGTTCTACGCACCGTGCGGCGGTGGATATGGCGATCCACTGGAACGTCCAGCGTCGCAGGTTCTGGAAGACGTACTGGACGATTTCTGTACGGTGGAACACGCTAAGGCGGCCTATGGTGTAGTTGTTGATCTGGCTGCAGAAAGGGTCAATGACGCCGCCACCGAATCGCTCCGCGCCCAGATGCGCAGTCAGCCGGCTGGGACCCTGAGTGAAAGCCAGGATCGCAGCTCCGAAAAGGTTGCGCTCAACGAAGCACGGCTTGCGACCCCTGAAACGACCCAGCGGCCTGCACCCGGCCGAACGTCGACCGCCGTTGAAACAGCAGTTTCTCGTGTAAGCCAGAGCCGTGATTCAACGATCGAATCCCTGCGCGAGGCGTTTGGTGAGGCCTGGAGCTTTGACGTCGTTTATTACACCTCTCGCCGAGGATTTGCCGAAGTGCGTGGTGAGTTACGGGCCAACGGCACCTATGCCAGCGAAACCGGTATCGATGAGGACCCCAGTGCATCATCGATCGGCGCACGCCTTCAGGCTGCCGCTGACCAGAGCCTGTTTAAATGTGCGCAGAAAGTTCTGCGAGATAACTGACTGCGGGGATCGAAGGGTTTCAGACCACCTTGCCTGTCGTGAAATCTTGAGTTCCTGAGTCGGAGTCAAACGCTTGGAAACACAATCCCTGGTATTTATCCTGGTCATGGCCGCGATCGCGGCTGCAGCGCTTGTTGCGTTCGGTGTTCACCTGGTCGTACGGCGGGTCGCAAGCGGTGCGCAGGCTACCGCTCCAGGATCTGCCCGTGCCGGGGCCCGGTGGTTCGAATATCTGCTGGCGGTTCTCGCCCTGGTAGCGGTCGTCGTTGCAGTGATTGTGATTATTGTCTTCCTCTATCCCGGTGGAATGGAGGGTGGCGATTCCTGGCGGGGAGATACACGTTCCCTGGTGTTTCTGGTTGCGATGCTGGTGATCGGTACGATCGCACTGATTGCTTTCCTGGTCGGCATGATCGTCCGAAGGCAACCCACAACCCGTGACGCCGGCGCGGTATCGGGTGCGACCGATCCGGAACCATCGCAGACGCCGGGGGGAACCCGGCTTCTGGGTCTGGCGGCACTTGTTCTCGGGTTCCTGGTGTTGAACTGGACCTTTGTCGACAGGGTCGATCAGTACCGGCTTATGGTCTACCTGCTTTATCCCGCAGTTCTCGGAGTGTCGCTGGTACTGCTGTTCGACAAAGCGACTCGCTCTTGGTCCATCAAGGGTAAAGGAGAACCGTTCAGGGAGTGGGTGTTCTGCGATGCGGCGACCTTTCTGCTGTTTCTGGGTTTCCTAAACCTGGTCAGGCACGGCGGCAATGAGAACTACAACGTTCTGTTTTGGGATTTACTCAATCTTGTCCTGTTCTTTTTCACCTTCTGGCTACTCGATCGAAAGGTGACCCGCTATCGATTCCTGGTGGCCTATGGTTATTTCACGATCATCCCGTTGTTGCTTCAAGTTTGGCGGATGCACCGTGGACTGGAAGTACCGGAGGACGTGTCCTGGTGGTCCAGCGTATGGCCGTTCGCCGTACTTGCGCTGATATTCCTGGTTATCGAGATCATTGCGCTGATCGCGACCCGGGGCACTGGTCGTCACGGTGGTGGACCGGCACGGGACACTATTTTTGTCATTCTTTTTGCTGTGTTGCTGTTGAGGGCTATTCCTTGAGGGCACTCGCTGAAGTGGATGTGGACCTGACAGCCCGTCAGGTGGTGCTTGCTTGAATTCGAGCACGATTTGGTTCAGATTACATGGGCTCGAGCGCACTTACCCTGGCTAACAACTAGCGTTAAGTAAGGCACGATCGGGACAGGATTCCGATTGGCCACAGATTTTCAGGTGCAGTGAATATGACAGGATGGCAGTGGTTCTGGACACTGGTAGGATTTCTCCTGCTCATTCTCGTCCTGGTGTTCCTTTATTTCTTCCAGCCATTCGAGGACCTCTTTACTCTGGTCCTCAATGGGGTGACCTACAGCAACGCGATTTTCTGGGCCGCTCTGGTAATCGGCATTATCGGGTTCTGCACATTTCACTGGCACGCCTATAAGGTACATATCGTCCAGCAGCGCAGCATCGAATCGATGGTTCTGACCTCTTTGAGAGGATCGACTTTCACGGCGATTCTGCTGAGCGGTGGTGCGACCCTGCAGGCGGTCCAGAACGTCTGTACTTATCTGCTGCAGAGCGGCTATGGGTTTGACGCGAATTTCGGCAAGCGTATTGCAGCAACGATCGCTCTGGTGATCATCACGGGTATATTCTGTGTTATTTTCTGGCTGCTGAAGCTGATTCGCCCGGTGAGTACGGCATAAGGCTTGATTCTTGAATAGCATCATCTGGAGCTAGAATCGAAAATGTGGAAAGTCTTAACTCCTGGCCTGACTGCACAGATGTCGAGGGGGCATTTGCTCTCGTTAAAGATAGTTTGGCATCGTGGATGACCAGGGACTCGTTCAACTCAGTAAACAAAGGAGGACGCTGAAAAATGGCAGACACTACGAAGAAACGGAGCGCCGCTGAAGGGCGCACTGATGTTACCCGCCGTGAGTTCATGGGAACCACGGCAAAAGCTGTTGCGGCCGGTACCGTGGCCGCCAGTTTTCCCTACATCTCGACGGGAAATGAACCGCTGCGCACCATTGGTCTGGGTGTCAGCATCATCAACGAGATCCAGGCTCAGGCCTCTAAGGACCTGGGATTCGAGATCCGTGGCCAGGCGCTGGGTTATGGCGCCATGTTCGGCAAGATGCTGAACCAGAATGATCAGTACGACATCGCTGAAGGGTACTACAATGACTTTGACGTCTTCATTCCATCCAAAGTCTGGCACCCGACAGACACCACCCGGGTCAAGGAGTGGGACTCTATCTCCGACCTGAGCAAGAAAGGCAAGCTCACACCTGACTCCAAGGAAGGTGACGGCGACGCGCCTTTCCGGAAGTTGTGGCTGAACGAAAGCGGCGATCTGGTGGATGGTCCGACACGCTGGGTCTCAGCCGTACCGACCTGGCACAACGCCGACACGCTGGGATACAACCCGGAAGAGACCGGTGGCAAGCTGGAGAGTTGGGGTGAGCTCTTTGATGAGAAGTACCGGGGCAGAACTGCACTTTTGAATGTACCGCAGATCGGCGTTATGGACGCCGCCATGGCAGCAGAGGCTATTGGGCTGATCGATTTCAAAGACAAGGGGGATATGACTCGTGAGGAAATCGATGTCTTGATCGACTTCCTGATCGTGAAAAAGCAGGAAGGTCATTTCCGCGCGTTCTGGGAGACATTCGGTCAGTCCGTCAACCTCATGGTCTCAGGTGAAGTTGCTGTCGAGAGCATGTGGTCGCCTGCAGTGACTGCAATCAGGTCGGAAGGTGTGCCGTGTATCTATGCTGACCTCAAAGAGGGTTATCGTGGCTGGCACGGTGGACTGTCGATTTCGAACAAGGTGTCCGGTAAGAAACTCGATCAGGCCTACGAGTATATCAACTGGTGGTTGAGCGGTTGGGGCGGCGCGTTTGTGGCCCGACAGGGTTACTACATGTCCCAGACCGACAACGTCAAGAAGCACCTTGAGCCGGAAGAGTGGGACTACTGGTACCTGGGTAAGCCTGCGGCCAAGGAGTTGATGGACCCGTTCGGTAATCCGCTGGTGCCTAAAGGCGAGGTCCGGGATGGTGGGTCGTACTGGGATCGTTTCTCTAATATCGGTGTGTGGAACTCGTTGATGAAAGAGAACGACTACCTGGTCAAACGCTGGACCGAGTTTCTGACGGCCTGATCAGGGGTCTGCCCGCGGCATGGGTGGACTTGAACCGGGACCGGCCAGAGATAACCTGGCTGGGTGTGGATACCCGGGTGACACCTGCGCTCGGGGAGAATGAGCAAGCGGCGACTCTTTCAGCCTGGTTGATATCGGCTGTAGAGGCGCCGCTTTTCTTTGCCGGCCTGCGCACAGGTCCGGCTGCCGTACCGTAAACCACTCTCGAGGACAATCATGGAGTCGCTGACGCCATCGAGTCATCCGGGCCTGGTCGGAGACCAGCCTGTGGCGCCTGAGTGCCCTGGGGTCGAAGCCAGTGTGAAGCGCCGCCGTCGAGAAGGTGGGTTTCCGGTAGGCTGGCTGATTGCACCCAGCGCGCTCTGGCTGCTTGTCTTTCTGGTGATTCCGCTGGTCAGTATTGTTGTGTTCAGCCTGTGGACTTCTACAGGTTATGGGCTGGAACCCGATCTTGACTTCGGTAACTACGCGGAATATTTCCTTGCGGAAGGATTTTTTGACCCCGACCACAGGAATTTTCTGAGACTCAGCGTGTTTATCAGGACCCTCGGCAGTACTTTTGCCTACACCCTTGAAGTGATGGTCTTGTGCCTCCTGCTCGGTTACCCGATCGCCTATTTTCTGGCCATGCGGGTCAGCAGTTTTAAATGGCAGATGGCGTTGTTCCTGGTTTGCATGGTGCCTTTCTGGACCAGTTACCTGATCCGGGCCGTGGCCTGGCTGCCCATGCTCGGCCGGCGTGGGCTGCTCAACTCCTTGTTGGTTTCACTTGGCATCATCGATAAGCCGGCCCGGTTCCTGCTTTACTCAGAATTTGGCTACACCACCGCTCTGGCCCAGCTCTACGTGGTTCTGTGTGTGGGTCCGATCTTCTTCTCACTGGCCAAGATCGACAACGATATTCTGGAAGCTGCCCGGGATATGGGTGCCACTGCATTCCAGATCTTTCGTGAGATCATCCTGCCCTTGTCGCTGCCCGGGGTGGCCATTGGCATGATCTTCATTTTCGTCATGCTGATGGGTGAATTCGCTACGGCCGTGGTGGTCTACGGCGGCAAAGCCAGTACGGTCGGCACTGTCATTCTGAATTATTACGCGATCGCAAACTATCCGTTCGCTGCTGTCAACGCAATTATGCTGATGCTGGCAATGATGATCGGTGTGGTGATCATCTTGCGCCTGGTGAACATACGTAAGGAGCTATAGCCATGGCACGCTGGAGCAGGCAAAGAAAAAAACGGGCCTGGATCACTACGCTGTTCAGCAGTTACTACGGTGTGTTTCTGGTTTTTATCTACGGCCCGATGATCGCCATGTTTATTCTGTCGTTTCAGGGACGCCGTGGCGGCACCAGTTTTCCGATGCGTGGTACGAGTTTTTACTGGTGGCAGAAGCTTGTTGAGCCTTCGACCGTAGGTGATATGCAGGGGGCACTGCTGCGCTCTTTGATCCTGGCTTTGATCGTGATGGTGATCACGGCGCTTTTCTCAACCATGTTGGCAATGGCATTCCGGAAACGATTTGTAGGTTCTAATCTGCTGTTCTATACGGTCATGGCTGGCCTGATGGTGCCAGGCATTCTGCTGAGTTTGGGACTGGCGACTCTTATGAGGCAGATCGGTATTCCAGCGGCCTGGTGGTCTTCGGGCCTTGGCGTCCATGTGGTCTGGACGCTGCCGTTCGGCTTCCTGGTCATGATGGCGGTCTTCAACCGCTTCGACACCAGCTTGGAGGAGGCAGCCCGAGACATGGGTGCTGACGAGTGGACGGTGTTCAAGGAGGTTACTTTCCCGCTGATCCTGCCCGGAATCGTTGCCGCCGGATTGTTCGGCTTCACTCTGTCTTACGATGAATTTGCCCGCACAACCCTGCTGGCCGGAGAGTTCAACACACTGCCCCTGGATATCAATGCATCGATGACACAGCGGATTCGCCCGACGCTGTTTGCCCTGGGTACGGCGTCGACACTGTTTTCACTCGTGATGATTGGCCTTTTCCTGGTGGTCTACAGCGTGCTGTATCGCAGGACGCACTAGCGACTGGCAGGAGGTTAACGCAGGACCGCAGTCGCTGATTTCCGTGGCCCTGCCTGGACTGGGACGAGTTATTGGAGCAGTACCCCGGCGTTTGTCGGCCAGCTGATCTCGACCGGCTCCCCGACCTGGTAATCGCGCTGGATTGAATCACGATGTTGTTCCACGTGGATGAAGTGGTTGGGTGCGATCTCAAAGACATCAGTCTCAAGTGATCCCAGGTATTCGGTGGCCAGGTAATTGCCGGTTACGTGATTGGCCATCTCATTCTGGTGGCCAGTATGCATCTTGTCTGCTCGGACCGACAGATAGGCTTCGGTACCAATCGGTATGCTGTCTGCTGAGTCGTCGGCTGTAACGTAAAAGAGCTGATCATTCTGCTCAAGGATTACGATGGAACCACTTTGGGAGCGAACTACGCCTGAAAACAGGTTGTTGGTACCGATGAACTCAGCGACAAACCGGGTCTTGGGCGCCTCATAGATTTCCCGGGAGGTGCCGATCTGCTGAATGATGGCGTCACTCATCACAATGACCTGATCAGCCATGGACAGCGCTTCCTGCTGGGAATGCGTCACCATGATGAAAGTGATGCCCAGTTCCCGCTGAATTTTCTTCAATTCAACCATCATTGCCTGGCGCAGGCTGTAATCCAGAGAGCCAAGCGGTTCATCGAGGAGTAGAACGGTGGGGTGGCTGATCAAGGCCCTGCCAAGGGCCACACGCTGCTGCTGGCCACCACTGAGGTCCCTGGGATAGCGTTGGGCCAGATCACTGAGTCCGATCAGTTCCAGCATTTCCCAGGTCTGGCGCAGGCGGACTTCGGGTGACACGCCCCGCATCTTCAACGAGAACTCGACGTTTTGCAGTACCGTTCGGTGCGGGAACAGTGCAAAGCTTTGAAACATCATCGCTGTGTCCCGCTCCGAGGGCGGCAGGTCGGTCACATCGGTGCCGGACAGATAAATCTTTCCCGATGTGACTTCCTCGAGCCCGCCGATCATGCGCAGCGTCGTGGTTTTGCCACAACCGCTTGGCCCGAGCATCGCGACGAACGCACCATGTTCGATCTCGGCATTGAAATCGATCACGGCCCGGGTATCACCGGCGAAGGTCTTGCAGACGTCGCTCAGAACGACGTCGTACTCTGGCATGACGGCGGAATCGCTTCTGGCTGGTTAGTTGACGCTTTTCGAGGTTGCCAGCAATAGGCTCCAGACGGTCTCGAACGGCACTTCATCGAACACGCCAGCCTGGTTGAAATCAGTCAGCAGCGAAACCGCTTCTAACTTGGACTTATCCGAACCGGCGGCTTCTTCGAGCTGCAGCATGGCGTTCCTGAAATCTGTTTCTTCCCGGCTTTTCTTTGTTTTCAAAGTCTGAGTCAGAAGCTCTCCAATTTCGGTCACCGCGTGCTGGAAGCGCCCGGCGCCTCCGGGGGCACCAAACAGGCCACGGATACCGTTTTCTGCAAAGCGTTGCCGCAGGCCCTCCGGCATCGACTGGGCAAGACCTTCAAGGGCCTCACCGACGCCGAAGCCCGAGGTAAACAGGCTCCGAATGTTGTCTATGGTCCCATCGTCGCTGCCGCCGTACATGCGGATCTGGGCACCCTGCAGGGCATTGCCCATGGCTTTGGCCTGATCGCTGCGCACATCACGTTCGGCCTCGATCTGCATCTTGGAAAGCTCCAGGAAGGTCGCCGCCAGGTTGTATTTCTTGAGCGCGTCGGCTTTGGCCTCGATACCACTGGCCTCCGCCTCGAGCATGCGCTGGGTGTTGTCAACCCGCAGTTGCTCGACCTCCATCTCGGCGCGACCTTTGGCGGCAGCTTCTTTTTCAATACCGAGCGCATTGATCTGCTGCGCCTCACTGGAGGCCCGAGCTCTCGTCAGCGTGGCATCCGCCTCACGCTGTGCTGATTCTTTGCGTGCCTCGGCCTGGGCGAGCATATGCATTCTAGAGATCTGCGCCTTGTTTTCTTCCTCGACACGTCGGGTCTCGGCGCTGTTCTCTGCCTCGATCAGGTCGATGATACGTTGCCGCTCAGCATCCGCGACGTGCCGTACCGATTCGGCCTGGTGCTCGGCTTTCTGCCGGGCCGCGGTGGCCTCAAGGCGACGCGCCTCGGCCTGCTCGAGCTCCATTTCCTTGGCCGCCAGGGCGATTTCCCGATTGCGTTCCTCAGATTGTCGGGCCAGTGAGCGTTGCACTTCGGCCGTTTCTTTTTTCTGTGAATCCAGCAGGACCTGTGCTTCCTTGTCTATCTGCGCCTGTTCGACAGAGAGTTCCTTGTGGATTTCTTCTTGCTCCACCTGCCACTTTTGCTCGAGCAGAAACAACTGCTTCTGGGTCAGGATCCTGGCCTGCTCTTCGGCAATATCTTTTTCCTGGGCCGCTGTTGCAAAAGCGTCATTCTTGTCCACATCCAGCAGGGACAGGCGGCTCGCAAGTTTCTGCTGCTGAATCGCGACTTCGGCAACTTCACTGGCCTTGGCCCTTTCTTCACGGGCCTGTTCCTCGCTGGTCGTGATCGCAGTCTGGCGGAGAATTTCAGCCTCCTGGCGTTGCCGGTCGTTAACGATGGACTGGATTTGCTTATCCTTCTCCGCAATTTCTAGCGCCTGTTCACGCTGGATCTGGGCAAGTTGTTCTTCTTTGGACTTTCCATGAAGTTCGATTTGCCGGTCCTTCTCGGCTTTTTCCAGATCCAGGTTCCGCTGGATATTGGCAAGTTCCTCCTCCTTGGCCTTGGAGATCAGATGGATCTCCCGGTCCCGCCTTTCTTGTTCGGTGACCCGGGTTTTCTCGATCTCGGCGACTTCACGCTTACGAGCTTCTTCGATGATTGCGACATCTCGGTCGGTCCGAAGTTGCTCCAGCGTCTGTTCGTTCTCGATTTCTTTCTGCTCGACCGCCATTTTCTGCTCGAGCACATAACGCTGTTTTTCACCAACCCGCAGGGCCTGCTCATTGGACACCGCCTTATCCTGGTTGGCCTTGGCAAATGCTTCCTGGCGTTCGATCTCGAGCAGCTCGAGCTGGGTGTCGAGTTCTTTCTGACGAATCGCGACACTGGCTTTTTTCTCGGTGTCGTGAACTTCGCGCTTGGCCTTCGAGGTGATCGCGGTGATGATCTTTAGCCCTTCGGCATCAAACACATTGTCGGCCTTGAAATACTCCTTGCCGGTTTGCTCCATCGTCACGATGGTGACCTCTTCGAGGTTCAGGCCATTGGCCTGGAAACTGTCGCGGACCTGGCTCTTGATGTCTTTTGCGAAGGTGTCTCGGTTTTCGTGCAACTCGTTCAGTGTCTTGGTCGCGGCATAGCTGCGCAAGGCGCTGATGATCTTTGCTTCCAGAAGATTCCGGACATTATCGGCGTCGAAGGTCTTCTCCCCCAGGCTGCGGCTGGCGGTCAACAAGTCGTCTTCCGTGTATCCGACATGGGTGTAGAGCTCGGCCACCACGTCGACACGGATCTTATCCGAGGTCAGTATCGCCTGGTCACGGGAGCGGCTGACAATCAGCTTTATGGTCTCCAGTGACACCCAGCTGACTTCATGGAAGACCGGCAGCACCATCGCCCCCTGACCCAGGCAGACCCTGGTTCCGCCGAAACCCGTCCGTATAAAACCCATGTTGGCTGGTGCCCGTTTGTAGACCCAGACCGAGATGATGTAGAAGATCGCGACCGCGATGACGGCCAGGATCACCAGTGTGATCAAAGTTTCAATTGACATGGGTGAAATCCCCGTTCTCAAAGCCAGTGTTTATGGATTCGACTCCTAGATTCAAACCGGGGTCCGCTCATCAGATACGACCCCATTCCCGTGGGAAACCCCGCCAATCCTGCTGCCGAAGTCAAAGACAGCCAGCGGCGATCGGTTGTTCCTCATTCTCTGCCTCAACTCCTCGGTCTGTCTGATATCAGCCTCGAGGGTGTTTTCGTTGATGATGACACCGTACGCCTGTCGCGCGGTATCGACGCCGACCAGATTGCGCGCGACGTCGTTCCTGACTGCGCCCACCTCCCGTTCCAGGGGGTCACCCCAGCCGCCGGCGCCGGCGGTCCTGAAAATGATTCTATCACCAGGATAGACTTGCACATGGTCGACTTTTGAGGGCAGTGCTTTACGCCCTGCCTCTTTTTGGATGATCCATTTCTCTGAACAGGTGCCGGGTTTGCCTCCGAGAATACCCCAGGGCTGGCTTTGGTGCCGGTCGTCATGGATCGAGACCTCCCCAGGCTCCAGGATGTGGTAGATTTTCTCGACACCATTGCCCCCGCGGTGCTGGCCAGCACCACCGGAGTCGCGGATGCTGGCGTAGCTTTCGACCACCAGAGGGAAATAGATCTCAAGGTATTCGGTCGGAATGTTTTCAAAAAGCGGCCACCACGAATGTCCATCTAGGCCGTCGCCAACAGGTCTGCCGGGAATGCCGCCATACAGGATCTCCATCAACTGAAACGGAGTGCCCTGCCGGTCAATGCCGGAGTAGAGAAAATGAGGGCTGGAGCCGTAGCCGGCTGCAGTGGCCAGCTCGGGGGCTTTGTGACTCAGTGCGCCGCCCAGGACATCGAATTGGCGTGCCAGAGCGTGGGTCCTGCAGCCCAGTGCCGCAGGAAACTCCGGCTGCAGCACGGATCCTGTGGGCATGGTGACATGGACCAGGTCATAGAACCCGTCATTGAAGAGGATCTGTGGGTCGAAGACCATGATCATGTAGACCCCGATAAACATCTTGAACATACCTTCGTGCAGGTAAAAGTTGATGGGGCCGGGTGCCTGGTCAGAGGTGCCAGTCCAGTCGAAGAAAGCGTGCTCACCCTCCCGCCAGAGTGTGAGTTTCATTTTGAACGGGCCGTTACCACAGCCGTCATCGTCGACGTAATCTTCGAATGACTGGGGTTCCGTGGGTAGGTTTTGGACGATCAGTCGTTTCATGGCCTGGCGGGTGCGGTCAAGGAGAGCCTCGCAGGCCTGAAAATAAGTCTCTCGTCCGAACCGGTCACAGATTTCCACTACCCGTTTCTCACCTGCACGGCTTCCAGCGATGATCGCCATCAGATCGCTGTAGTTCATCTGAGGTGTTCGGGTATTGTTGAGGATCAGATCCAGCGCTGCCTGGTTGACTTTGCCTTTTTCAAAGATCTTGATGGGCGGGATTCGGATGCCTTCCCCATAGATCGTGGTTGCGCCAGTAGGCATGCTGCCGGCGACTGGTCCACCAACATCCATCATGTGTCCAAACATGGAGCTGAAGCCGACCAGAGCCTCCTGGTGGAACACCGGAACGAGGACCAGCCAGTCGTTGATGTGACTGATCGCACCGCCGCACTGGTAGGGATCGCTTTGAAGAATCACGTCTCCCGGTGAGAGGTCGAACTTCTTCTCACGGAGCATCTGGGCGACGTAAGAGCCGAACTGACCGACAATCATTCGCCCCCTCCGATCGGTGATCATCGGGAATTCGTCGTGCTGTTCGCGTATGACTGGTGACATGGCGGAGCGGAACAGCACCGCGTCCATTTCATGGCGCGCGTTCCTGAGAGCGTTTTCGATCAGATCCAGGGTGACCGTATCGATCTGCTGTCCTGGCCGTTGTCGCTGGCTGGCCGCTAAACGGACAGCAGCAGTAGGCAGGTCATCCTGGGGCAGGGAAGATGTTGAAGCCGCAGGCGCCTTAAATGAGTCAGTTGCACGGGTGCCGTCTGGATCCAGTTCACGGTAACAGCGGGCCAGAGCATTGTCGCTGGCACGTTGCAAGGCGATCCCGACGTTGCCGCTGTTCCTGGCGCTGCCATGCTGCGTACTGGTCAGACCATCGGCCTCGAGTCTGCATACGACCCGGACTTCGTCACCGTCGATACTGTGCTCGACAATCTCGTGCGACCAGCCGTCGCCGTAACGTTCGGTCAGGATCTTTCTGATACCGCTGTCCAGGGAAGCCTGACCCTCGTCTGCCACTGAAACCGGGGTTTCAGAAGGCTCGGCAGTGACACCCGGTTGTACATCTAGCGTTCCCATCTGTGTCGAAAAGATCCGGTCGAACTGCGCCTTGTTGGCCTTGACCAGTTCTTCCAGTGATGCTGATTTGCTACTCACCGATCTCGCCTCGCTAGTGTCTGGTCTCGGTAGCCCGGATCATGGGCTGGATAAGAATATTCAGGTGCTCATCGACTGTAGCAACGTGATCCGGGTGGATCAGTGTAGTCGAATCAGTCTGGCTGATGATTGCCGGGCCGGTGATCTCATTGCCCGCTGTCAATCCGTTCCGTTCGTAGATATTTGTAGCAAATGAGGCGCCATTGAAGAAAACCTGTCGCTCCCCAGCCAAGGCAGCCGTTGGATCAGCGCCGCCAGGCCGTGCTTTTGATGGATTCATCTCGGCAACTTTACCCAGGCCGATCACGCGCAGGTTGACGACCTCCACGACCGAGTTCACCTTGAACCCGTAGTGTTGTTCGTGCAGGGCATTGAAGCGTTCATCCAGATCCTGCAGTGTTGCCTGGTTGATTTTCTCGGGCTGAAATGGCAGCGACAGCTCGTAACCCTGTCGGAGGTAGCGCATGTCGATCTCGTGCTGCAAGGACTGGTCGTTGACGGCAATACCTTCTCCGGAGAGCCAGTTGCTGATGTTATCAGTCAGGCGGGACACGATGTTGCGCAACTCCTCCGGGGTGACATCGGAGAGGTTCCGGATGACGCTCTGGGTGGCTTCGTTCCGGACACTGGCTTGGAGAAAACCGAGCGCTGACAACACGCCCGGCGTGGGGGGCACAATGACAGGATAGCACCGCCCGAGAATCGCCAGGGCATTGGCATGCAGCGGGCCAGCGCCACCGAACGCCACCAGGCCGAAGTTCCGCGGGTCCAGTCCTTTTTGAACCGTGGTCAGGCGCAGGGCGCCGAACATGTTCTCATTGACAATGTCGATAATGCCCTGGGCGGCTTCGAAAACGTCCAGGTCGAGTTGTCGTGCGACTGCCCCGACAGCATCCTCTGCCGCCTTGATATCGAGCGGCATTTTCCCACCGAGCAGGTACTCCGGCAGGCGGCCGAGAACTACGTTTGCATCGGTCACCGTGGCTGCCGTACCACCTTTGCCGTAGCAGGCAGGCCCCGGGACGGCACCGGCACTTTCAGGTCCTACCCGTAAAGCTCCGGTCATCGGGACGTGGGCAATCGAGCCGCCGCCCGCGCCTACGCTGTGGACTTCGACCGATGGGATCTTGATCGGGTAACTCCCAAGTGACGTCTGCCGGGATGCGGTAGGGTGCCCGTTACGAATCAGGGAGATATCGGTCGAAGTACCGCCCATATCGAAGCCGACCGTATCCGGGTGTCCCGCCAGCCTGGACAGGTAGGCTGCCCCGCCGACACCGCCGGCGGGGCCTGATAGCAGCGTGTAGACCGGGGACTCCATCGCATGTTCGATACCCATCAGTCCGCTGTCCGAGCGGACAATGTGCAGCTTGGGGGTGGAATTCAGGGCTTCAAGCTTGTGCTTTAAACCTGCCAGGTATCGGCGCATGTCTGGACGTATATACGCATTCATGACAGTCACGAGGGTCCGTTCGTATTCGCGAAATTCGGGGAGAATGTCGGAGGATATCGAGACGGGCAGATCAGGATAGGTGGCCGCTATGAGGTCACGAAGTTTCCGCTCATGAGTTGGGTTTGTGTAGCCATGTAGCAGCGAAATCGTGATCGATTCGGCACCTTTGTTCACCAACTCATCGATCAGTTGTCGGGCGCGGGCCTCGTCCAGTGGTTGGATAATTTGCCCGCGGGCGTTGATCCGTTCGGGTATTCCCCGGGTAAATTCGAGATCAGCCAGGGGATCGGGTTTTTGCATGGTGATCCAGCCAGCCAGTGGCCCGGGTGTCTGCGATCTGGCCAGATGCAGCACTTGCTCAAAGTTTTCGGTGACCAGCAGGCCGACTCTGGCCCCTTTCCCTTCGAGCACGATATTGGTTCCAACTGTCGTTCCATGCAGGAGCGACTGGACCTGGTCGGCAGATACCTTGGACTGGTCGAGAAGATCGCCAACGCCCCGCAGGATAGCCAGCGACTGGTCATCGGGTGTCGACGGGGTCTTGTGAAGATGGAACACTTCGTTAACCTCGTCAAACAGCAACAGGTCTGTGAAGGTCCCTCCAACGTCGATGCCGAGGCGGATAGACATGCGGGTCCGATCTCTCCTTTGTTATTCCAGCAACGGCCGGCGCTGGTCCATGTCCGTCAGGCCTGCTGCTGTATTAGTGTTGAAACCGGACAAATCTACAACAGAACACTACCCTCGGGAAGACCCGGCACGCCACTGAACGGTTCTACAGCCGGGTCCGCAAGCGCCTTATCTTTGGAGCTGGCGCGGACTCTGGCGTCAGTTGAGTTTGGCATTGCCCACTGGCTGCACTATCATTGGTGTCTGACGTGACGTGATTCAAGGTCTGCCATGAGCGTTCTGCGTTTCTGGCACCAAAAGAGGCCCCTATACCTGATGGAAGAGCCTAGCAGTCGGTGGTACAGCCCACGCCGGTGGATTGGGCTGATTGTGATCGTGATTTTGATCATTTTCTTGCTCTTCTACCAGCCTTTCGTACAGTACCTGGTCGACAATATCCCGAGAATTCACTTCTCCAACATATTGTTCTGGTTTGCCTCGCTGGTCGCCGTGATCAGTTTCGTTGTCTCTCACTGGCAGTCGTTTCGAAAAAGTATTTTCCAGGGGGTAAGTGAATCCAACGCTCAGGATCTGATTTTCGATACGCTGCAAATCGCGGTTCTGGCCGCCGTCATCCTGTGTGCCGGTGCGACCATACAGGCCGTCGAGATGCTGAGCGGACACCTGATGAACAATGGCTCTGTGATTGATGCTGCATTCGGCCGCCGGTTGTTGTCAGTGTTCGTACTGGTAGTGCTGGCTGTGCTTTTCTACCTGCTGCACCGCGTTGTCCGGTCTTTCCGGCTGGGGTGGCGCCATCGCTGGACACCGCCCAGGTCATCATCCGGGCCGGGTTGACGTGTGCAGGCTTTCTCTGATGGTCACGCAGTCGTCTTTACATCATGAATGACTGGCAGGACAGCACCCGCGAGTCGTACCTCGCCAAGGGGCTCGCCAGTCGCTCGGGCTATGGGCAAAAACCTGCGCTCCTGATCATCGATTTCAGCAATGGCTTCACGGATCCGGACTCGCCGCTGGGCGGGGACTTCACACGGCAACTGGAGACCACGTCCCGCCTGCTGGCCGAGTTCCGGCGAGGCCGTCTGCCGGTTGTTTACACCACAGTGGCCTATGACCCCGACTTTCGCGACGCTGGTGTGTTCATCAAGAAAGTACCTTCGCTCTCGATTCTGGTCAGCGGGTCGTCCCTGGTGGAGATCGACGAGCGGATCGCACCGGTTGAGGGCGAGCAGGTCATTGTCAAGAAATTCGCCAGCGCTTTTTTTGGCACGGAGCTGGATGTCTACTTCCATGGACTCGACGTGGACACCGTGATCATTACAGGCTGTACGACCAGCGGCTGTGTCCGGGCCTCTGCGGTCGATTCTCTGCAGCATGGTTTTCAGACGGTGGTGGTTCGGGAAGGAGTCGGCGATCGGGCTGATGGGCCGCACGAGGCGAACTTGTTTGACATGGATGCCAAGTACTGCGATGTCGAATCGGAGCGGGATGTGCTGGAGTACCTCGGAGCGTTGGTCGACGACGGTGGGCTGGCGGCAGTGGCGGATAATGACTTTCGCCAGTGGTGGCAGGATAGGCTGCCGACGGCTGTCAGGTCTTAAGAGAAGATCAAGTGGGTTCCAACTCCAGGCAAAGCTTCGGTGAATCGTTCGATACCCTGCTCGAGGGGAATCGGCGCCAACTGGAATCGCTCTACGATGGCTCGGGTATCAACGCCGGGGCTACTCGCCACCCGCAGCCGGCGGCCGGCGCACCACCGGTTGCGGATATGCAGCAGGTCAGGCCGGAAAAGAATGATCTTGACAGTCTTGGCCCGTCGGCCTGGCTTGACCGGCATTTTCCAGACCAGTGGCGTTGCCAGATCCGGGACCGTCGACGAGAGGGAGATGAAATCGTTGTGCTGTGCTGTCTTGAATTGTCCGGACAGGATTCACGCAAGGCACAGTTTGGGTCGGCCCGGATTGAGCCCCCGGTGCCTGGCGTTTACCGAAACGAGCGCGAAACCGAAGAAGCGGCCTACCAGGAAGCTGTAGACGATGCCTTGAGGCGTTGCGTCCAACTGCTCTGATCTAGTTGCGAGCCGAGTCCCGCGGGATGTTCCCCAGCCAAGGCGCCTCGCCTGTATCCACTGGCGGGTTGCCCAACCAGCAGGGTGTGTTGACGGACCTCAGTCATTACCGCGGCCATCACGTGTTGCTGCTGAGGACCGATCATTTCCCCGTAGCAGGTCTCTCGGACGATTGGCGTTGGTTGCGCGATCACTATCCGGAATTCACTTCGCGCAACACGCTGATTATCGGTCTTAATGGTCATCATGCAGCGATCAATAGAAGGTTTATCGAACAGTACCAACTGCCATTCGACATGGTCAGTGACCCTGGCGGGTCGTTTACGGCGAATCTTGATCGCAGTCTTCCACCGGTAATTTCTGCAGGTCTCTGCCTGGTAAATCCAGCCGGCCAGCTCGTCAAATGGTCATCCAGAGGGCAGTTGCGTGATGAGATGGAAGCGTTGCTGGGTTATCTTGACGCCCGGTTTGCTATCGGTGATCCCGCTCCGAACGCAAAGGTTTACCAGGTTATAAGCGACACAGCGCAGGCGATGGACGTCAAAACACTCTTTTCGCAGCGCAGGATAGTTCTGTTCGCAGTACCCGGCGCCTATACGCCGGCCTGTTCGGCAGAGCACTTGCCGGGCTATGTGCGGCAGGCCGATCAGATCCGCGACCAGGGTATCGACGCCATCATCTGTCTGGCTGTCAACGATCCTTTTGTCATGCAAGCCTGGGGCCGAAGTCAGAATGTTGAGGGTCGGGTCAGTATGGTTGCAGATGGAGACGGCGAATTCACCCGGGCAATGGGAATGGCGGCAGATTTGAGGTATCTGGGTCTTAACCTGCGTTCCAGGCGCTATGCCATGATCGTGAATGACGGTGTCATCAAGCACCTTAACGTTGAGGCCGGCCACCAGGTCCACACGAGTGGGGCCGACGCTATGCTCAAGCTGCTCTAGTCAGAAGGCAGATCCCTGTGCAGGGGTGGGTGTGCTACTCCAGTCCCGCAGGGATCCGGTTGTTTTCACCCAGCGCGTGTTCGAGTGCCGAGCCGATCCTCAGGATCGTGGATTCGGTAAAAGAGTGCCCGTGCAGGCACAGCGACACCGGCAATCCTTCGCCTGACTGACCGATGGGTAGTGCAAGCGCACACAGACCAAGGACGTTTGTTGCCCGCGTGTAGTAGGCAGGCAGTATCTTTTCGTCAACCTCCTCGACCGGAATGGCCGGGACCATCGCAGTCGGGGTCAGCAGCGCATCAATCCCGCGCATGTGTTCTTCATATTCTGTTCGCCAGCGCTCAATCTGGTTCATCGCGTCCAGGTAATCCTTCGCCGAGCAGGTCTTTCCGGGCAGCATTCGCGCACGCGTCGCATCGCCGATCGGCAGGTCTTGCTGGTCGATCAGTTCCTGAGTATGCGCATAGCCTTCCGCACTCGCGATCACGGAAGAGAGGTTACGGTAGGTCTCGAAGGAGTGGGGAAGTCCCCGAATGACGATCTCTGCACCTAGTCTCCCGGCGCATTCCAGCGCCCTTTCATAGGCCAGGTTGACCGGTTCAGTCGATTCTTTTCTTTGTTGGTCCGGTAATGCAGCGAGGCGCATGCCCTTGATTCCATCGCGAATTCCAGCCATTGGCTCATCCGCGGGCAGATACAGTGTCGCCCGATCTTTTGAATCTGGGCCCCGCAATACCTGGTAGATCAGGGCGACATCCTGGACACAGCGTGCCATGGGACCGACTGTATCCAGTGAGTGTGAGAGTGGCATCACGCCATGGTTCGACACCCGGCCGAAGGTCGGCTTCAACCCTGTCAGTCCGCAGAAGGCCGACGGCAGGCGGACCGAGCCGCCGGTGTCGGTGCCCAGTGCGGCCGAAGTGAGACCGGCCGCAACAGCAACGCCGGAACCGCTGCTCGAGCCACCGGGTACGCGGTGAGTCTTAAGGTCCCACGGGTTCCACGGGGTACCGCAGTGCTGGTTGGTGCCCCAGCCACCCAGCGCAAATTCTACGGACTGGGTTTTACCCAGGATGATCGCACCTTCGCTTGTCAGGCGATCCACCACGGTAGCCGAGACTGGCGACACCCGGCCATCCAGGGCACGGCAGCCCCACGCGGCCGGTTGACCTTGGACCTCAATGATGTCCTTGAGTCCAAAGGGTATCCCATGCAGGGCACCGAGCGGTTTTCCTGCCGAACGTTGCCGGTCTGAGTTCTCGGCCGCGTGCAGTGCTTGTTCCTTGAAAACGGTAACGAAGGCATTCAAGTGGGGATCAAAGCGGTCGATTCGATCAAGGTAGGCACCGATCAGGTCACGGGCCGAACAGTCGCCTTGAGCAAGGGCCGTGAGCTGGCAATGCAGGGGCTGAAAGACGATGGGCTGGGTCACGGGATATGTTCGAGTCGGGGAGGGGCTCACATTGAGTCGCAGCACGATAGCACAATTGGGTGACAGCTGGCTGCAGGCCGGGGCATCTGCCGGGAAAGTGCCGCTGGGTACCAGATCAAAGCACCAGGCTGTTCAGCAAGACCCGATCCCGGGTCGTATAGAATGGTCGGCAATTCAGTGCTACCCGGGGGTTTCACCGTGCCGCTTGCCGAGATCAACAATCACCAGATGTATTACGAGATCCACGGTGAAGGGGATCCCGCCGTGTGCATGGGAGGTTGGGGAACCTACTGTCACCGCGATGGCCGGAGCCTGGCTCGGGGTCTGACCGACCGCTACAAGGTGCTGGTCTTCGACTACCGGGGCATTGCCGAATCCAGCGATGAGCCGGGTAGACCGGCATCGATGAGGCTTTATGCCGATGATCTGATCGGCTTGCTCGATTCTCTGGGCTGGCGTGATGTCCACCTTATCGGGCTGGTCGGAATGGGATGTGGTGTGGCCCAGGAAATTGCTCTTAATCGCCCTGACCTCGTCCGTAGTATGGTGAATATGGGCGCCTGGGCTTTCTGCGATGACTATCTTCGAGATCAGCTGAATTTATTCAGGACTGTCCATAAGGACTCGGGGTTTTACACGTTTCAGGAGTTTGTCTGCATCTGTTCGTTCCTTCCCGAGTTCTACAATCAGAACAGGCACCGTTTGCTGGGCCCTGGCGGTGAGTGGCCAGAGCTGAGAGACAACTATATGACCCACGAACGTCTGGTCGATGCCTGTCTTACGCATGACACCAGAGATCGCCTCGCTTTGATCAAAGCTCCAACGCTCGTCATCCATGCTGCCATGGACATGATCACAAGTCCCCGGACTACATTGCCGATCGAACAGGCGATACCCGGCGCCGAAGGCGTCACCATGGAAAACACGGCTCACGTCGTGGCTGGAAAAGCACAGAAGACCGAGTTCTGTGAGCTTCTCTTTTCGTTTCTTGACCGCCACTAGCGTCGAAGCGTCGTCGCAGGAGTCGAAGTGAAAGCTCGGGTCAGGGATCGGGAACGGTGTTCTTGTATAGAATCCGGGCTGACAATCAAGTCTGACGAGGTGGCGTAATGCCTGAGCGCACGAAAACCGATGAACGGCTCAAAGGACCCTTGGCCGGTGTGCGGGTGATCGAGATGGGCCAGCTGGTTGCCGGCCCTTTTGTGGGTTCGCGGATGGCGGATTTCGGGGCCGAAGTGATCAAGGTCGAAACACCAGGTAACGGAGACGCGATGCGGGCCTGGGGGCATCACCGGTACAAGGAGCGGGGGCTCTGGTGGCCGGTCCTCGCGCGCAACAAAAAGTCGGTCTCGGCGAATCTCCGGGAATCTCGAGGGCAGGACCTGGTCCGTCGCCTGATCGAGACAGCAGATGTACTGGTTGAGAACTTCAAGCCGGGTACTCTGGAAAAATGGGGTCTTGCGCCCAGTGCCCTGCACGAGATCAACCCCGGCCTGGTCATTGCCCGCGTTTCTGGGTATGGCCAGACCGGTCCCTACGCAGATCGCCCGGGGTTCGCCAGTGTCGGTGAGGCGATGGGCGGTCTCCGATACATCAATGGGTTCCCGGATCAGCCCCCGCCACGGATGGGGATCTCGCTCGGAGACACACTGGCCGGAATGTTTGCCGCCCAGGGGGTGCTGATGGCACTTTACTGGCGCGACACGGTTGGCAAGGGCAGGGGCCAGGTCATTGATGCGTCGATCACGGAATCGTGCTTTGCGATGATGGAAAGTGCACTGTCAGAGTATGACAAGGTCGGCTTTGTCCGGGAGCCGAGCGGCACCGGCCTGGCGAACGTCTCGCCGTCCAATATCTTTCCGACCAGCGATGGCAAGTGGGTCGTGATCGCGGCCAATCTCAACCCGATGTTCAAACGCCTGTGCGATGCTATGGAGCAGCCTGAACTCGCCGATGACCCACGCTACAGTACGCATCAGGCCCGCGGGCAGAACGGCGACGAGCTGGATAGCCTGATTGCAGACTGGACCCGGGAATTGAGCGCTGCCGAACTGGATGAGCGACTGGATAAACATGGCGTGGTGTCAGGGCCCATCTACTCGATCGAGGATATCGTTAACGACCCGCACTACCAGGCGCGGGATATGATTTGCCGCTTTCAGGATAAAGAACTCGGTGAGATTGCAGTGCCGGGATTCGTGCCGAAACTGAGCGAGACCCACAGTGAGATCGCCTGGCTTGGCCCATCCGAGGTGGGTGCCCACAATGAGGAGGTTTACTGTGGCATGCTGGGTTTATCTGAGGACGATCTGAAGGAGCTTGAAAATGACGGGATCATCTGACCGCACCAGGTATATCGAGATCTGTGACGTTGCCGCCCGTGACGGACTGCAGAGTGAAAAACGGATCTGGAGTGTTGCCGAGCGTGTCGAGTTGATCAATCGCCTGGCGCAGACGGGTATCCGACGGATTGAAGCGGTCAGTTTCGTCAACCCCAAGCGTGTCCCGCAGATGGCCGACGCGGAATTGGTCATGGGTGCGGTCGATCGATCGACCGGTGCCCGGTTCTCAGGCCTGGCCTTGAATATGAAGGGTGTTGAGCGGGCTCTTGATGCAGAAGTCGATGAGGTGCGCTACGTGGTGGTGGCCAGCGAGACCTTCAACCAGAAGAACCAGGGCGCCAGCATTGCCGAGACCCTCGGCGGTCTGGAATCCATCGCTCAGCGGGTTCACCAGTCCGGTAAAGTCTTCTCAGCTGTGATTGCAGCTTCTTTTGGCTGTCCATTCGAGGGCGAAGTCAGCACTGGCGCTGTCGTCGATATTGCCCGTCGTCTGGATCAGATGGGCGTGAACGAGATACTGCTTGCCGACAGTATCGGTTGTGCCGTTCCAAGCCAGGTGCGCGAGCGTTTGACAGCGGTTCAGGCAATTCTCGATGGTTCGGTCGCCATAGGCTGTCACTTCCACAATACCCGCAACACCGGTATCGCCAACGCCGTTGCAGCGGTTGAATCAGGGGTGCGTATCCTGGACGCTTCGGTCGGGGGCATAGGCGGTTGCCCGTTTGCCCCTCGTGCAACTGGCAACATTTCCACCGAGGACCTTTGTTATGTATTGCGCAATATGGACTATGAAACTGGTGTCGATCTCTCCGGGTTGATAGAGGTCGCCAACTGGGTGGAAGGTCATTTTGACGATCCCCTGCCGGGTCAGTTGATGAAAGCCGGGATATTCCCCGACGACGTGCTCGCTCATCAGGCCGCCCAGTGAGAGCCGATGGACCGTCAATAGTGACTGCTCTGACGGATTCGATACTGTGAATGGCGAGCAGGACGTTTACAGCCAGCGCTCCTACGGCAGCGAGGCGATCGGCTTTGGCAGCAAGCCAGGGATCGCCGTAGTTGATTTCCAGCTCGGTTTTACCGATCCCGTTTTTTCCCTGGGTGGTGCGCCCCTGGTTCAGCGGGCGATCGAGAATACTGCTCGCTTACTCGAAGTTGCCAGGTCCTGCGGTGTGCCCGTAGCGACCTGTTATACGGGCTACAACTCCCGGCGGGACATGCCTTACTGGAAGATCTCAGCGGTGCTCGAAGATCTGATCGAAGGTGAGGCGCCCACGCAACTTGATCCCCGGACCTATGACCCTGATTACGACGTTGCGATGCGCAAATCAGGGGCCTCGATGTTCTTTCAGACGCCAGCAGCCGCCTTTTTCAACAAGGAGTCAGTGGATACAATCTTTGTGGTGGGTTGCACGACATCGGGCTGCGTGCGGGCGTCGATCGTGGACTGTTTCCAGTGGGGGTTTCGGACGCTGGTGCCCGAGGACTGCGTGGGAGATCAGGATGAAGGCCCGCATCATGACAACCTGCGGGATGTTGAGCGCCGTTATTGTGATCTGACCGATGCCGACGAGGCCATTGGACAGATCAGAGCGTGGCGGCAGGCGCTGGACTGATGGGCCGCGGTCTGTGTTAAGTATTGGATGATGAGCAAGCAGATGGAAATTGGTTAACAGATGACGAAAGATTCGCGTAAATCGACGGGCTGGTTCGATGCCGAACTGAAGAAGGCAAAGGATGACTTTGCTGCACTGGCCCGGGGTGACCAGACCCGGCCGGGAGAGCCAGCCCCGCCGCGGACGACTCGTTCCGACGAGCCACCGGCGGAGCGTTCACCCGAGGTGGCCCGGAAAAGGCCTGAAGACGATCCACCGCGTGACCTGCCGGCAGCGAGAAACAGGCCTGTCAGTCCCCAGGCATCGGTACCCGCTCCGGCGGAACGCCCCAGCGCTGCGCCAAGACGGACTGTCGGTCAGGCCGGGTACAGGCTGGGGGCTGATGTTGGTGGAACTTTTACCGACATCCTGCTGATCGAGGAGTCCAGCGGGCGTAGTTTTACCGCCAAGGTGCCCTCTACCCCGAAAGACTCTTCGATCGGGGTACTGAATGGCATCGAGCGGGTCTGTCAGCAGGCCGGTGTGTCTCCGGCTGATATCAGTCATGTCATGCATGGCACTACAGTGGCCACCAACACCGTTTTGACAGCCAGTGGCGCACGGGTTGGACTGGTGACGACCAAAGGCTACAAGCAGGTTCTGCAGATTGCCCGTTCCTATGTGCCGGGCGGCCTGGGTGGCTGGGTGATCTTTAACAAGAGCGATCCCCTGGCGCCACTGGAGCTGACCATTGAAGCAGACGAGCGGATCGGCGCAAAAGGGGAGGTCGTCCGACCCCTCGACGAGAACGCTCTGGTTGAGGCACTGAAAGCACTATCCAGCGCCGGGATCGAGGCGCTGACCGTGTCGTTGATGAACGCTTACGCCAACGGTGTACACGAGCAGCAGGTTCGACAGGTGGCCGAGGGCCTTTTACCTGGCATCCCGATCTCGATTTCTTCGGAAGTGGTTCCGGAGATGTACGAGTATGAACGAACCGAGACAACCGTCGTGAATTCGTACATCAGACCGGTGGTCTCGAACTACATTGAGAACCTTGAGTCGGAACTCAATCGGCGAATGAGCGGGATGCAGTTGCATATTCTGCGCTCCGATGGGGGCTTGGCGTCGGCCGAGGCGGCCAAGGCAACCCCGGTCAACCTGCTGATGAGCGGGCCGGCCGGTGGCGTGTCGGGTGCAGTGTGGATGGCCAGGCAGGCCGGTTACAGCGATCTTCTAACCTTCGATATGGGTGGCACGTCGACCGACGTTGCCCTGATTCAAAACGGTGTAGCTCAGACAAGACGCGAGACCCGGGTTGCGGACGTGACCGTGCGCTCGTCTTCCATTGATGTGCGGACTGTGGGTGCGGGGGGAGGATCGATTGCCTACGTTCCGGAATTGACCAAGGCCCTGCGTGTCGGACCACAGAGTGCCGGTGCTGAGCCGGGGCCGGCTGCCTATGCCATGGGTGGAACCGAGCCCACCGTGACCGATGCCAACGTGACCCTGGGCTACCTGCCGTCAAGTGCCAAGCTCGGCGGTGACATGGAGCTCGGTCGCGATCAGGCGGAACAGGCAGTCGCTGCTGTCGGCAAGGCCATGGGTTTGTCGGTCCAGGACGCTGCGGAGGGAATCGTCAACATCGTCAACGAGAACATGTTTGGCGCACTGCGGCTGGTGTCGGTGGAACAGGGCTTTGATCCCAGGGATTTTGCGCTGGTCGCCTTTGGTGGGGCCGGCCCGCTGCATGCGAATGCGCTGGGCAGTCTGATGAATTCCTGGCCGGTGATTATCCCGCCAGGACCCGGGGTGTTGTGCGCTTACGGTGACGCTACGACCCGGGTCCGTGACGAGGCATCTCGGACCTTCGTCCGACGATTCTCCGAAACTGATGACACGCAGGTACTGGGAATCCTGACTGAACTGGCGGGTTCGGCTGCGGCAACTCTGGATGCTGAAGGCGTTCCGCGGAGCGATCAGTCGACAGCCTACCAGGTCGATCTTCGTTATGCCGGGCAGGGTATGCGTTTGACTATCGAGATGACACCGGCCGATTTTGAATCCGGTGGCCTTGCAGAGCTCGGAAAACGTTTTGATGCGATGCACGAGCAACTGTTCACCTTTGCTCTGGAGACCGAGCGGGAACTCTACACGCTTCGGGCACTGGTTCAGGGCAGGGAAAGCGCAGCAGAGGCCGAAGCGCTGGCCAGCGGAAACGGCGATGCCTCCGGGGCGGTCTATGCCCGTTCCAAGATCTACTTTGAAGGTCGCGACCACGACGCCGACATTCTTGACCGGGCTGTGCTGAGGGCCGGAGACAGGATTGCGGGTCCCGCGATCGTAACCGAAATGGACTCCACGACCCTGGTCTTGCCCGGCCACGCTGGAGAAGTGGATTCCGTTGGAAACCTGCTGATCAGGCCAGCCTGAAGGCCGCAATCTCGAGAGCAACCCGATGCCTGCACAAGTCATTCAGAGCAACACCACACCATTCCAGGATGTAACGGTCGACCCGGTCACGCTCGACATTATCGAGAACGCCCTGCGCAATGCCAGGACGGAAATGGACGCGGTTCTGTTCAGGACAGCCATGTCGCCTGGGATCCGCGAACAGCACGATGCCTTCCCGATGATTGCTAACCACGAGGGCAAGATGGTCGTCGGGCAATTCGGTTCTTTTTTCTGGGGCTTCCAGCAGGGTTACGACGGGACGATCGAAGAAGGTGACGTTTTTCTCACCAATGATCCCTATACCTGCAATGGTGCGATCAGTCATTTGAATGACTGGCTCATGATGATGCCGATCTATATCGATGGACGGCTGGTTTCCTGGGCCGCTATGTTCGGTCACATGACGGATATCGGCGGCAAGGTTCCAGGGAGTCTGCCGACCGATGCTGCCCAGGTGTTTGAAGAAGGCATTCAGGTTCCGCCGGTCAAGATCATCCGCAAGGGCGAGCTCAATAAGGAGATCCTCGAATTGATCCTGCGGAACTGCCGGTTACCGGATTGGAACCGCTCCGATTTCAATGCCATTGTCGCAGCTCTGAGACTGGCTGAGCGGCGCGTGCTGGAGATGGCCGAACGGTTTGGTGTCGAGGAGTTCGTGGCCGCTATGGTGGAAATGCTGGATCGCAACAAACGGGCGATGGGCTCGATACTGAATATGGTTGTACCGGAGACGAAGCAGCACTTTGTCGATTACATCGATGATGACGGGATGGGCATGGGCCCTTACAAGGTCAGCTGCGCGATGTGGCGCGAGGGTGAAAAGGTGTTCTTTGATTTTGAAGGGACCGATCCTCAGTCGATCAGTTCGGTCAACTTCCTGTTGAACGAAGAGATGTTCAAGATGTTTCTGGGCGCGTTCTTTATCAATCTGTTTGATCCCCAGATCCTTTTCAACGATGGGTTCTATGATCTGGTCGAAGTGCGGATTCCGCGCGGCTCGATTCTCAAGCCCATACGCCCGGCCGCGCTGAGTTCACGCACCCATATGCTTGGGCGGATCTTTGACATCATGAGCGGCCTGCTGGGGCAGGGATCTCCAGATGTGCTTTGCGCTGCAGGTTTCTCGGACAGCCCGCACTTCATGTACTCGGGTTATGATCAAAACGGCGAGTGGTATCAGCTTTATCAGATCGGGTTCGGCGGTATACCCGGCCGGCCAGCCGGGGACGGCCCAGATGGCCACTCATTGTGGCCGGCATTTACTAATGTACCGAACGAATTTCTCGAGGCCTATTTCCCGCTGCGGATCGTCAAATACGAGACCATTGCTGACAGCGGCGGGCCGGGCCTGCATCGTGGCGGAAACGGCCTCTCGATGGGCTATCAATTCCTTGAGCCTGGCGAGATCTCCATCCATGATGACCGCTGGCTGACACATCCCTGGGGCGTCAATGGCGGACTGCCGGGCCAGCGCAGCAATAAGCTGATGGTTCGCTCCGACGGCAAGACGGAGTGGATGCACTCCAAGTGCGACAGAGTCAAGGTCGCAGCTGGGGATACCCTGTACTTCAACACCTGGGGAGGCGGCGGCTGGGGCGATCCGCTGGAGCGAGAGTCTGCCAGGGTTGCCCTCGACACACAGCGGGGACTGGTGACGACGGACGGTGCCCGGCGATACGGTGTGGTCCTGACGGCCGAGCTTTTAGTCGATGAATCCGCCACAAAGGATCTGAGACGCAAGATGGCGGCCCAGCGGGGCAGCGTCGAACTGTTTGATTTCGGCGGAACGGTCGAGGAACTCAAAGCCCGCTGCCAGGCTGACACCACGCTGCAGCCGCCCAAGACCCCGGTTTTCCAGAAGTGGGTCACACGCTCAGCAGGAGAGTCCGTCGGCTGACCCCGAAGTGCTTCGGCGACTGGGGATTGAAATCTGACCAGCTGTTCGCTTCGTTGGCAGGGTGGCACGGTGTGAGGTCACTGGCGCGGCCGTCCGCTGGCCGCAATTGATTCTGCGGTGACTCGCGGTGCTGGCAGTCAGGCCCGTGTAACTTTGTCGACGAGTTCGCCGTAGAGACTCTGCAGGTGTTTGACCATCGGCCCGTGTCGCCGTTCACCGATCGACCGCCCGTCGACTTCAATGACCGGTACCAGGCCGCCGAAGGTGCCGGTTACGAAGGCTTCCTGTGCACCGTAGACCTGGCTCAGGCTGAAGTTCTTCTCGAACACCGGGATAGCGTTATTGCGGCACAAGTTGATGACATTAGCGCGGGTAATCCCTGTCAGGCAATAGTCTCCGGTCGACGTCCAGACTTCGTTACCGCGGACAATAAAGAAGTGTGTCGAGTTGCAGGTCGCGACAAAGCCGTGGGGGTCTAGCATCAGTGCCTCATCGAACCCGGCTTTGGTGGCCTGGATGCAGGCGGTGATGCAGTTCAGTTTGGAATGGGTGTTCAGTCTCGGATCCTGTACATCGGGATGGCCCCGCCGGACGTGAACGGTGAAGATCCGAAGCCCGCGGACAAGCAACTCCGGATCGGGTTCTTTGAATTCTGCGATGATGACGATGGTGGGACCGCCGATAGTGACTCTGGGATCCTGGTTCGGTGTGGACTTGACACCGCGGGAGACCATCAGACGGATACTGACCCCGTCGTGCATCCCGTTTGCGGCGAGTAACCGGTCGATGCGTTCGGACAGTTGAGCGCGGCTCAGGTCCAGTTCGAAGTCGAGTGCCTTGGCGCCTTCAAAGAGTCGGTCCATGTGTTCATCGAAGAAGGCCACTCGTCCATTGAACACACGCAGTCCCTCCCAGATTCCATCACCCAGGACGAAGCCTGAGTCAAATACGGAGACCATAGCCCGGTCACGGTGGAACAACTGCCCATTGATATCGATCTGGATGCCTGCATTGCGGGCATCGTCCTGGAAATGATAGAACCCTGTGGTCATTTTTTCTCTCGTGAAAATTGTGATTGTGGTTCTTTGAATCGCCCAGATGTCGAGTTTTGACCTGTGCCGCTACCAATGGTTGAGCCGATGGCATGATGGCTACGGGTAATATTAGACCGAACCTATCCCCTATGGCTAAATGTTACCGGTTACTCACCTTGAGATTGGGTAACGCTTAGATCAGGGTGAGACTTCCGTTTGATCCAGACATACAAAAGCAATGAAAAATCTGCTTTGACTTCCGTGCCGGCTGATCTTTACTTCATCGCACTGTTGCTGCCGCCGAGTGCCGCGCGCCAGGTCGAGCGCTACCAGGTGTGGGCACGTGACACCTTCGACAGCCAGGCGGCATTGCGATCACCACCGCACGTCACGCTGCAATCGCCTTTCAAGCTGGGAGATGATGATAACA
>PVBE010109145.1_pt1 | contig 68577 bp, 66 predicted proteins | sample 1631181 | NCBI WGS metagenome assembly PVBE01 (sample SAMN08397723, study PRJNA350692) | Marine metagenome, whole genome shotgun sequencing project. | isolation source: water | place: Pacific Ocean | collected 2012-04
AAAGTAGTGGGGATCGTAGGGGCGGATCTTGAATCCTCTTTGCCCGAGGAGGCGGCATAGGACGGGCTCGGGTCCGCAGCCGTAGTCGAGGCCACTGGCCCCGGCAGCAAGCCGGTCGGCGAGGGGAGCGGCGATCGTCTCCAGGAATGAGATATAGCCCTCATCGTCCGGCGCGTTTTGATGCATGTCGTAGCGGGCGCGCTCCTCGGGTTGGGAGGGCCAGAATTTCTGGGGAACGAATATCAACCGGCAGGCGGGGCAGTGGAGATAGTCGCGTCCGTCGGCCGCATCGAAGGGCTCGGCCGCTTCCTCTCCGCAGAGGGGGCAGGGGGGACGGGGCGAAGGTGAAAGGTGCGAAGGAGGATCGGGTGAAGGGGTCAGGTGGAAATCTCCTTCTGGACTCGGTTCGCTCATTATTCCGCGGTCTTCCTTTTTTGGAGCGTACGCCCCCGATGAGGCTGCATCTCCGACGTGGCTGCGTCCCCGCCGGGGGTGTCCGTCCCCGCCCGTGGTTGACACTTCTCCAGTATATCCCCTAGCTTAAGGCGCTTAATTCCAAAAAAATAATCCCATTAATTTAGTTTTCGAAAAAAAGCAGAGGGAATCGAATGATTCTGGACAAAATGAGACTGGACGGCAAAGTGGCCCTGGTGACGGGCGCCGGGTCGGGCCTGGGCCGGGCCATGGCGGTGGCTCTCGCCGAGGCGGGCGCGGATGTCGCCCTCGCCGGCCGGCGGGCGGATGCCCTCGCCGAGACCGAAAAGCTGATAGCCGGCGCGGGCCGAAAGGCCCTCGCCGTTCCGGCCGACGTTTCGAAGGCCGGTGACGTTAAAAGAGCGGTCGGTGAAACCGAGAGCGCCCTAGGGCCCATCGGTGTGCTCGTGAATGGCGCCGGCGTATTCAGCGGGGATGAAACCCTCAAGCTCGCCGAGGAGGAATGGCGGCGCATCATCGACATCAATCTGACAGGGACCTTCCTCTGCTGCCAGGCGGCGGGCGAGGGCATGACCGCCCGGGGGAAGGGAAGCATCGTCAACGTGGCCACTTTCCTCGGCGATCGCGCCCAGCGCCCCGCCCGGGCCGCCTATAACGCGAGCAAGGCCGGGGTCGCCTCCCTCACGCGCTCCCTATCGGTCGAATGGGGCTCCCTCGGGGTTCGGGTGAACTGTATCTCGCCCGGCGTCCACCGCACCCCCATGATGGCGCCCGGCCTCGAGAAACCCGGAACCGAGGACTGGCTGAAGGAGAAAATCGTTCTCGGCCGGATGGGTGAGCCCGAGGATATCGCGGGCCTTTGCGTTTTTCTGGCCTCGGACGCCTCGGACTACATCACCGGCGTGAACGTTTTCGAGGACGGAGGCGGCTGGGTCTAGCGTCGTGGCCGATCTCGAGGCTCTCATATTCGACTTCGACGGAACGATTGCGGACAGCGAACCGTTCCACCTGGCCGCGTTTCAGCGGACTTTCTCGGAAGAACTGGGCCTCGAACTCACCGAAGCGCAGTACAGGGATCGATATCTGGCCTTCGACGACCGTACGATGGTCCGGGCGTTCCTGGCCGACCGGGGGGCGGAGGTGGAGCCCGCTCGCTTCGAGCGCTTGCTCGAGGTGAAGGAGGCGCACTACGAGGCCCTCGGGGCTAGCCCCCGGATCCTGCCCGGAGCGGCGGAGTTGATCCGCGCCGCCTCGGCGCGCTGGCCGATGGCCGTCGCGAGCGGGGCGCTGGAGGGGGAGATTCGGCCCGTTCTCGAGGGGGCAGGGCTGCTCGATTGTTTCGGGCCCATCGTGTCGGCCGAGATGGTCGGGCGGGGAAAGCCGGACCCCGAAAGTTTTCTCACGGCGCTGGGCCGAATCAACGAAGCGCTCTCCGTGAAAATCCGGCCCAGCGGTGGCTTGGTCTTGCCGGAGGCCTGCCTTGTTTTAGAGGACTCGGTGGCGGGCGTCGGCTCGGGACGGGCGGCGGGGATGCGCGTTCTGGCAGTGACGAACAGCTTTCCCCGGGAAGCGCTCTCCGGGGCCGACCGGGTGGTGGACTCGCTCGAGGAAATTGCGGACACTGACGCCCTGGCGGCCTGGTTCCGGGAACTGGGATGATTCGGATTTCATCATAATATTCAGTTATTTATAAGGATTTTGTTCGATGGCTATTTTAAAAGTCGCGCGGATGGGGCATCCGGTCCTGCGCCAGCTCGCCGAGGAGATTCCTCAAAACGCGCTCCGGAGCGCCGAGCTCAAGTCGTTGGTGGACGAAATGCTCGAGACCATGGACGAGTATGCCGGAATCGGTCTTGCCGCTCCCCAGGTCCACTTCGGCCTGCGCATCTTCATCATACGGCCCGACCCGGCGGACGAGGAGAGTCTGCGCGTGGCGGTGAACCCGGTGATCACCCCGCTTTCCGAGGAGATGAGTGAGGGCTGGGAGGGCTGCCTATCCGTCCCCGACATCCACGGCATGGTGCCGCGCCACGTGAAAATCCGCCTCGACGCTCATGACCGGGACGGGAAAAAATACGCTGTCGAGTTCGAGGACTTCCCCGCCCGCGTTGCCCAGCATGAGGGTGACCACCTCGGTGGCGTTCTTTTCATCGACCGGATGACCAATCTCACGACCCTCGCCTACGGGCAGGAGTGGCGCCGCTACCACGCCCCCCGGCCCAAGCCCGAGGAGAGCGAGGAAGGCGAAGACCCCAAGGGCGCCGAGGCGCCGGAGGAAGGGGAAGGTTAGGCTGGTCCGCACTCATCCAATAAGAAAAAATAGTCGCGGAGGATTATCCATCCCCCGCGGTTTTTGTATAGATTTCAAACGGTTATCTGAAATTTGAACTCATTTTTTTGGGAGGGCTTCCGATAAGACTATAAGTGGGCTAACGTTTATGCGCCCGAGGGGCGCGAAATTATGGAATTACGCACAAAAAAAGGTCATCTCCTCAGGGAGGAGGAGTTGCCGTGGCCGATGCAAACCTCATTCTTGCCGTCGCAAAACACCAGAGGCCCCCGCAGACCGTAGGGGCCATAGCGAACGCGCGATCCAACGTGGCTCAGCTCACGGCCAGACATCAATTGGCGGACGAGAGACTTTTGGCCGTCCTCTCCGCCGCGAACGAGATTCAAAGTCTGAACGGAATCGACATCGCCGTCTAGGCCGGCACCTCCGGTGCGGCGTGCGTGGCGCCGATTCGGTTATTGCGTACCTGAAATAAGTTTCTTTTCAAAAGAAAAAAGGCCGCGAGGGATGTCTCCTCCGCGGCCTTTTGGTTTCCTGGTGCCCAAGAGAGGACTCGAACCTCCACAGGGTTTCCCCCACAGGCACCTCAAGCCTGCGTGTCTACCAGTTCCACCACTTGGGCCGGTGTCTTTCGACCCCGTCTTATAGCCCCTTGCCTCCGGGGATGTCAATTTTCACCGGGACTGGTTCGCCAGAAACCGGCCAGCCGGGTGTCGTGCACAGGGCGGGGCCCGCCGGGTACGGGGAGATGGTTTTGCGCGGTCCGCAAGGCCCCGGTCTGGGAAGACCTATTCGGGCCGGGTGCGCGGGTTCAGGGCGTCGCGCAGTCCCTCGCCGAAGAGGTTGAAGGCGAGGACGACGATGAGGATGGCAAAGCCCGGTATGAACATCAGCCAGGGGGCGTCGAAGAGAAATTTTCGCCCGTCCGAGAGGATGTTCCCCCATGAAGCGTCGGGCGGCGGCACCCCGAAGCCCAGGAAGCTCAGACCCGCCTCGGAGAGAATGGCCAAGGGAACGCCGATGGTGACCGAAACGAGAACGGCGGCCAGCGAGTTCGGCACAAGGTGGATAATGATGAGGCGCATATCTTTTGCGCCAATGGCCCGGGCAGCCTCGATAAAGGGGCGCTCTCTGAGCGAGAGAATCTCGGCGCGCACGAACCTGGCCGGGCCCACCCAGCCCGTGATGCCGATGACGACCATGATGTTCCAGATGCTGGGCGGTAAAACGGCGATGGCCGTGAGGATGAGGAAAAAGGTCGGAAAAGAAAGCTGGACGTCCACGAGGACGATAAAAATAGTGTCTACGTTGACGATGGGATGCCGTTTGAGAAAGCCGAACGCGGGCAAGGATTCGACCCACATGCCCAGAACGACCCCGATGAACAAGAGCGCGCCCTCGAGCGGAAATAGTATCCACCAGGAAATTTCGCTGAATAAAAATCCACCGGCAACGGGAAAGAGGATGGCGCCCAGGAGGGAGGCCGGTCCGATGTGTTTGTTTCCGTGGAAGCCCGCTGTGCCCCCTAGGAAGACCCCGAGGATCATCGAAATTCCCACGGCGACGAATCCGACCGCCATGGCGATTTTCGATCCTTCCAACATGCGCGCGAAAACGTCGCGCCCCAGCTCGTCGGTTCCGAATGGGTAGATGCCCAACGGCGGAAGCTTATCGGGAGCGACGTCCTCTAGATTCGGCTTTGCCATGGGTGGTTTAAGGCGGTCGGGTAGCCGGATGGTGCTCGGGCTGAAATAGGGGTCATCTCCTGATGTTCCCCACCATCCGACAATCGCCAGAGCGAAGAAAAAGACGAGGACTACAGCGCCCCACATGGCGAAGCGATCCTGGAGGAGGCTGCGCCCGATGCGCTGCCAGGGCGTGAGAATTTCTTCGGCGAACTCGTCCCCTTGAAGTGCATCCGTCCCGGTCGTCATAGGCGAATCCTAGGATCGACGATGACGAGGAGGATGTCGGAGAAGAAGGTGCCGATCAGTACGAGAATGGCGGCGAAGAAATTCAGGCTGATGACTATCGGGTAATCGCGCGCGAGAATCGCCTCGAAGGCCATCCGGCCCATGCCAGGCCAGGCGAATATATTTTCGATAATGACCGAGCCGCCGATGAGGGCGGGTATAAGAAGACCGAACATGGTGACGAAGGGGAGCGCCGCGTTCCGGAGCGCATGAACATAATAGACGGTGTTCTCGTCAAGGCCCTTTGAGTGGGCGGTGCGCACGAAATCCGAGTCGATGACTTCTATCATTTGCACGCGCACATAGCGCGAGAGAAAGGCAATGCCTCCGATTGCGCCCAGCAGGCTCGGCAGAACCAGGTGCCAAACGCGGTCGTTGAGCCAGTAGAGGGTGGGCGCGGTTTCCTGCCCGAAAGTCCGCATGCCCAGCACGGGCACCTCGAACATACCGGCGACTCCGAGAATGAGCAGATATGCCAGAACAAAACCGGGGAAGGAAATGAAGAAATACGAGAGAAATGTGGTCGTTCGATCGTAGATGCCTCCCCGGTTCAAGGCCGCTGGTATGCCCATCGGGAACGAGAGGCACCAGGTGAGGATGGTGCCGACGACGAAGAGGGGCAGGCTGTTCATGAACCGCCGCCATATTTTTCCAAGAACGGGTTGATTGTCCTTGAAACTCTTGAGCTCGCCCGAGCCGAGTTTTTTATAGAAGAGGTAATATTGCTTCCACAGCGGTTTGTCGAGGTCGAAGGCGGCGCGGTAGCGGGCGATGTCTTCTTTCCTGAAGCGCGGGTTGAGCGGGTCGATTTGGCTCGGTTGGCCCGGCGCGAGGTGGATGATCAGGAAGCTGATGATCGAAATGATCACGAGCGTAATAATTTTGAAGAAGGCTGTGCGGATGATATATGCGGTCATCGCTTAGCCCTCGAACCGGGGGTTGACGGGGAGTTTGAGCCACTTGCGAAAATCGTAGGTGTAGTTTCCCGTCGGGGTGGGATGTATTTTTCGGTAGCTGCTCTTGCCGCCGGCGCCTTTCTCGGCGACGACGATTTTCTTGTCGAGAAGGGCCGTCCATTTGCCCACGTATAAAAACGTGTAGGGCTGGTCGCGGTAGATGATCTCGTGGAGCCGGTGGGCGAAGCCGACCTGTTTTTTCAGATCGTATTCCTGGCGGATTTTGATGATGAGGTCGTCCGCTTTTGAATTCTTGTAGCCGACGAAATTAAGTTGGTGTGGGTTGGTCTGGCTCGAGTGCCAGATTTGATACAAATCCGGATCGAGCCCCAACCGCCAGCCGAGAATAACCGCATCGAAGTTGAGGGCGTTGATGTATTTTTGAAGAAAAACGGCCCATTCGACCCGGTCGAGGCTTACCTTGACGCCGATGCGCTTCCAAGCGTCCTGGACCACCTGGGAGATGGCTTTTCGGGACTCGTTGCCGTTGTTGGTGACGAGCTTGAAGGCGAGTTGCTTGCCGTCCTTGACCAATTTCCCGCCCGCTTTTTTCCATCCGGCTTCGTGCAGGAGGCGCTCGGCCCCTTTCGGGTCGTGGGGCAGAGGCTTGACCAGTTTGTTGTAGTGCTCGCTCTGCTTTACGAAGGGGCCGGTGATGTTCTCGGCCTCGCCGTATAAAACAAATTTATGGATTTTCCGGGTGTCCACCGCCATGCTCAGCGCCCGGCGCACGCGCACGTCCTTGAAGGGTTCCCGGCGCAGATTGTAGCCGATGTAAGTGAAGCCGAACGAGAGACCCGAGAAGACCTGAAAGCGCGGGTCATTTCTCAGACGCTCGACTTGATGCGTACCGGCGCCGTAGCTGTCCACCGTGCCCGCGTAGAAGGCCATCTCCTGCGTGAGAGGGTCGGGAATGATCCGCATGATGTATTCGTTGTATTTCGCAGGGCCCTCCCAGTAGTCGTCGTTGCGCACGAGGCGGATGAGCTCGTCCGACTGCCACTCCTTGAATTTGAACGCTCCGGTGCCGAGCGGAATCCGGTTGAAGCCGCTGTCGCGCATGGTAAATTTCTTAAGGTCGCGGCCGAGGCTGCGGGCTTCGGCCTCAAGCGCCTTTTTGTTGAGCAGGTGCTCGGGAAGTATTTGCATTCCCCAGGTGCCGAAGGCGGGTGAGTAGAGCCGCTTGTAGGTGACTTTCACGGTGAAGCGAGCGGGCGTCTCTACGGTTTTAATGGGCTCGAAATCGGGGACGCGGGGCGAAAGATTGCGCGGGTTCATGATTGACTCGTAGGTGAAGCGCACGTCGCCCGAGTCGAACTCGTGGCCGTCGTGGAAACGGACGTCCTGCCGGAGTTTAAAAATGATGACCGGGTTGTGCTCGGTGAGGTTGACCCGCCCGAGCGCGGCTTTTTTTACGCGCTCGTCCAGCCCCTCGGGGAGATAAGGCGCGGGGTCGTCCGCGAAGGCGTCCTGCCCCAGCAGGATTATTAATTTCTTGAAGAAATCCTGATCCACGCTCTTGAGCGTCACCTTCACCCTCGCCGGGTAGGCGAGGGTCACGGCCTCGCGCCGGGGTTTCTGGCCCTTTTTGGCGGGGGGGAGGAAAATCGAGACTTTCTCACTGGCGGCGGCGGCGATTTCAACCCCGGTGACCTCATTTGCCCAGGGGACACTTTTGGCCGAGACCGCCGCCCGGATACGGTCTCGGAGCGCCTCGGCCGTGGGCCCGTCCGGCCGCGGGGCGAAAAAGGTCTCCTCGTAGATTCGCCATGAGGTGGCCAGCCTACCCCTGAACCTGAGGTTTTTGTCCCGGTCGATGAGGCCATCGAAAACTTGGTCCACGATGGCGCCGCTCGTGGTATCCGCATGAAGGATGGGGTTTAGAATCTGGGCGTCGCCGATCGAGCCCGAGATGTACTGGGAGAGCCGCCGGTCGCTTCCCTTCACCTGGTCGCTGAAGGTGGGGACCCAGAAGTAGGACTGGAGAAGAATCACGGTGACGAGAAGGGGAAGAAAAACGAGGAGCCGTTTAATGGTCATCCATTGCCCCCGTGAGGCGAAGATGTGGCTGTCAGGAGCCTGGTTTTCCGGTCTCTGGGCTCTGCTGGGGGGCGGCGGCGCCCGGTTTGGCGGGAGCGCTGCTTTGGGTCAGTGGACGGACGGGCGCGTCCGGGACGAGAGAGCCGGTCTGGCTGCGCGCTCCGAAAAAGGAGAGCAGCAACGAGGTCGCCATGAAAAGGATAGCCGCGCCGGTGGTCAGTTTCCCCAGTATTCCGGCGGGGCCGCTCGAACCGAAAAGGGTGTCGCTCGATCCCCCGCCGAAGGCGGCGCCGATGCCGCCGCCTTTTCCGGCCTGAAGGAGTACGAAAAGGATCAGAGAAACGGCGGCGAGGATATGGACGACAGTGAGAAATACGCTCATGTTATCGCTATTAACTCCTTGATTATTATTTAAATACGCAAAGATTATCCGCCTGCGGCGATGCGGACTATCTCAAGAAAATCGGCCTCGACCAAGCTCGCCCCGCCGATCAATCCGCCATCGATATCGGGCTGGGCGAGGAGCTCGGCGGCGTTGCCGGGTTTCATGCTTCCTCCGTATAGAATACGCGAATTGCCGGCCCAGTCCACCCCGAAGTTCTCACCGAGGCGTTTTCGTATATAGGCGTGGACTTCCTGGGCCTGAGCGGGCGTGGCGGTCTTGCCGGTGCCGATGGCCCAGACGGGTTCGTAGGCGACGACAAGCTCCCCGGGGGGGTTCTTGAATACCGAAAAAACCGAATACTCCAACTGGAAACCGATGCGATCGAGTGTGGCCCCCGCCTCGCGGGTGGTGATTGGCTCGCCGATGCAGACGATGGGAACCAGCCCCCCGGAGCTGGCGGCGGCGGCCTTGGCGGCCACCTGGGTGTCCCCTTCGGAGAGGAGTTCGCGCCGCTCGCTGTGGCCCACGATGACGTGGGTGGCCCCGGCGTCCTTGAGCATCGGGACGCTCACCTCGCCGGTAAAAGCGCCTCCCGCCTCGGCGGAGCAGTCCTGCCCCGCCACCCCGATGGGGGAGCCGGCCGCCGCCTCCGCCACGGCGGGCAGGGAAAGATAGGGCGGACCGAGAACGATGTCCACCTTTTCGGCGGCGCCCTGTAGATCAGCCAGGCCCCGGGCGATGCTTCCCGCGAGGGTGCGCGCCTCGGCGATTGTTTTGTTCATCTTCCAGTTTCCGGCCACCAGGGGTTTGCGCATCGGTGTCATCAAGGCTCCCGTTTCGTAAACAGGGGATAGCGGTCCGTTATTTCTGGTCGGTTAGCGAGGTAAGGCCGGGGAGCTCCTTCCCTTCGAGCAACTCGAGGAATGCGCCTCCGCCAGTGGAGATGTAGGAGATTCTCCGCGATTCGCCGGCCTTATGCACGGCCACATCGGTGTCGCCCCCGCCCACGATGGTGAGGGCGTAAGAGTTGGCCACGTGGTTGACCATCGCATAGGTTCCCCGGCTGAAGGCGTCCGCCTCGAAGACGCCCATCGGGCCGTTCCATATGATGGTTTTCGCGTCCTGAAGGGCCTCGGCGAAGAGGGTGGTGCTCGCCGGACCGATGTCGAGGGCGTGCCACTCCCTGGGTACCTCCTGGGCGGGGACCACCTTGGTTTCGGCGGAGGCCTCGAATTTATCGGCGACGACGTAGTCGCAGGGGAGGTAGAAGTTCACGCCGAGTTCCCTGGCTTTTTGTATGATCGAGGCCGCCGTGTCGATCATGTCCTCCTCGACGAGACTATGTCCCATCTCGAAGCCCTGGGCGGCGTGAAAGGTCCCCGCCATCCCTCCGCCGATGATGATCTTGTCCATCTTGCCGAGCAGGCGCTCGATGATGCCGATCTTGGTGCTCGCCTTGGCGCCTCCGATAATCGCCACTACGGGCCGCATCGGGCTGTTCACGGCGCGGGAGAGATAATTCACCTCCTTGAGCATCAGGAAGCCGGCGACGGCGGGCTGGAGGTATTTTGTGATGGCCGACATGGAGGCGTGCTCGCGGTGGGCGTTTCCGAATGCGTCGCTGACGTATATGTCCGCCAGCGAGGCAAGCTCCTTGGCGAATTTATCCGAGTTGGCTCCCTCGCCCTCTTGGAAGCGGAGGTTCTCGAGAATGAGAATCTCCCCCCCCTGCATGGAATCGGCCATGGCCGCGACCTCGCTTCCCTTGCAGTCGGGCGCGAGGGGGCACTCCTTCTCGAGGAGGCGGCTGAGCCGCTTCGCCGCCGGGGCAAGAGAGAATTTGTCGACTTTCTTGCCCTTGGGCCGACCGAGGTGGGAGGCGACGATGACGCGTGCCCCCTCGTCGAGAAGAAAATTGATGGTCGGCAGGACCGCCCGGATCCGGGTGTCGTCGGTGATTATGAATTGATCGTCGAGGGGAACGTTGAAATCGACCCTGAGGAATACGCGCTTGCCCGCGACATCGATTTCCTCGATGTCGAGTTTCGGCGTCCCGTTCTCGATAGAGCTGGTGAGGTTTCCCATTTTCGGTCCGTTTCCCCCTGTGGCGGCGGCCCTAGAGGGCTGCGCCCACTTTCTTGATCATGTCCACCATCCGGCAGGAGAAGCCCCACTCGTTGTCGTACCAGGAGAGCACCTTCACCATCTTGGTCCCAATCACTTTCGTGGAAAGAGCGTCCACGGTCGATGAGGCCGGATTCCCCAGGAAGTCCACCGACACCAGAGGCTCTTCGGTGTATTCGAGGATGCCCTTGAGGGGTCCCTCGGCCGCCTCGCGGAGAGCGGTGTTCACCTCCTCGGCGGTGACCTCGCTGTCCACCTCGGCCACCAGATCGACCACCGAGACGTCCTGGGTGGGCACCCGGATGGCCATGCCGTCGAGGCGGCCCTTGAGCTCGGGCAGAACGAGCGAGACGGCCTTGGCCGCCCCCGTCGAGGTGGGAATCATGCTCACCGCGGCGGCGCGGGCCCGGCGCAGATCGCTGTGCGGGAGGTCGAGGATCTTCTGATCGTTCGTGTAGGCGTGGGTGGTGGTCATGAGGCCGTGGTTGATCTTGAATTTCTCGTGGAGAACCTTGGCCACGGGCGCGAGACAGTTCGTCGTGCAGCTCGCGTTCGAGATGATGTGGTGCTTGGCCGGATCGTATTTGTCGTCGTTCACCCCGAGGACGATGGTGATGTCTTCGTCGGTGGCCGGCGCGGAGATGATTACTTTTTTCGCGCCCGCCTTGAGGTGTTTTTCGGCGCCGGGCCGTTTGGTGAAGATGCCGGTGCTCTCGATAACCACCTCGACCCCCAACTCCTCCCAGGGGAGATTGGCGGGGTCGCGCTCGGAGAGAACCTTGATGGCCTTGCCGTTGACGACGATCTCCCCGTCGCCGGCCTCCACCTCGCCCTCGAAGCGTCCGTGGACCGAATCGTATTTGAGAAGGTGAGCCAGGGTTTTCGGGTCGGTCAGGTCGTTGACCGCGACAAAATTGATTTCCGGGTCACCGAGTGCGGCGCGTAGCAGATTGCGTCCGATGCGGCCGAAGCCGTTGATGCCTACCTGAATAGTCATGATGAAATTTACTCCGTCTCCCTTTTCCCGTTCGGGTAAGGCCGGACCGCCTTAATGGAAGCCGGCGCACAAGCGTGGGATATGTTTAAGAAGGGCCAATAATCCCCGATTTTTACAGGAACCGCCCTGAGCGTCAATCCTTTCGCCCGCCTCTCGGAAGCCGCATCGCGCCTAAGGGAGGGGGGTGGGTCCTCATCCGACCAGCCGCCTTCCGAGGCCGGGCAGGATTCGGTCGAAGGCCTCCGAGATGGAGCGGCTGAGCCATAATTCAACGTCCCGGGACTCCCAGAAGATATTCCTTCTCGCCGAAGGATCGATCTGGATGGTTTTGATGATAACCGTCCCGGTCCTGGGTGAGCCCACCTTCAACTCGATTCGGAAGGTGCTCGAGGCCCGGGCGAGAGCGACGGAATCGCTGCCCGAGAACCAGAGCGCCAACACGCGGACCGAAAGGACCAGATCCCCCTTTTTCCCCCAGATATTGTCGGGGTTGCCGTTCCAGGCCGATTTGAGGACGCGTACGCTTCGCTTGGTGAAATAACCGCGGATGATTTTCTCCACCGCGCCGGAGACCCCTTTTTCCGGATGAAAGCGATCGATTTCGGCGGTGAAGCGGACGCGCTCGCCCACCGCGCCGGCGGGCCGTTTTCTTCTGACGTCCTCGATCAGGCCGAGCCCCACCGTGTTCAGGCCGGCCAGGGGGGCGAATTTGGCCTCCTTCGACGGGAGATAGCGAAGGGAGATCGGCACCTCCCTCACGGCCCCCGCGCCGCATCCCCCAATGATGAAAAGGGAGATGAGGGCTGTCAATAATTTCCCGAAATTCATCGCGAGGCCTCCCGGCGCTAGTCCGCTTCGAGAACGGGGATACTATCTCTCCCCGGGGGCGTCAAGAGATGGAGGAATGCCGGCGCCGGCAATGGGCTCCGGTCAGCCTTTTTTCGGCTGCTCGTCCCGCAGATTCGCGGTTTCGTTCTCGTTCACGGGGTACTCGGGCGAGTGTCCCAGCGCGACGGCGTATATTTTTCTCGCCGCTTCTCTCGATATCAGCCCGCGCACCGCGTCCATGCGAACGGCCTCGGGGACCCTTTTTTTGGGGTCCCCCCAACCGCCGCCGCCCGGCGTCTCCACCCGGACCAAATCGCCAGGTTCGAAAGGATGGGCCGCCGTGACGGCGGGAATTTTCCGGGTTTTCCCCGAATTTCCGGCCACGCTGATCCGGTAGGCGCCGCCGGGCGCGCCGCCGTTTCCGCCGAAGGGCCCGGGGCCCCCCGATTCGGCCGCGCTCGAGGCGTGGCCGCTGGCGAGCAGGCGGTATTCCCTGAAAGTTCCGAGACCTCCCCGGCGCTCCCCGGCGCCGCCCGAGTCCGGCACCAACCCCGCCGATTCGATTCGGATCGGGTAGCGCGCCTCGACGACCTCGACGGACATTCCGCCGCTTCCGCCGATGGGGGGGATTCCCGAAATTCCGTCAAGACGAGGAGCGGCCCCGCCTCCCGCGCCGATCGCCTCCCGGAAAAGAAACGAGGACTCATCGCCGTTCCTGCCCCAGAGACTAAACGAGCGCAGGTTGTCGAATCCCGCCGGGATATTCCCCCTGGCCGAGAGAAAAAGCGCCTCGGCGAAGGCCGATAGCAGGCGGCCCATCGTCAGTGCGCGAAGGCCCGTGGGCGCGGGAAACCGGGGGGTCAGTATCGTACCCGGACCCGGCAGACGGACCTCGATGGCGCGGCACGCCCCGTCGTTCACAAGGATTCCCGCCGCCCGCGTTTGATCATCGGCCAGATAGAGGAGCAGGGGAGAGATGAGCCGGGCCAGCGAGGTCGCGCCCTCGCCCTCGAGCGGGCAATTGATCGGGCCCTTGGCCTGGGGGGCGGCCCCTTCGAGGTCGATGACCAGACGATCGCCCTCCCGGAAGATTGTCACCCTCAAGGGGTGCGGGCCGCCGAAGCCGTCCGTCTCCACACGGGCGTCGACCACCAGCTTTTCCTCCGATATTTTCGGCAAAAGCTCTTCTTTAAATGCCACCTCGCACTCGCGCAGCAAGTCGGCGAAACAGGCCGTCAGTTGCTCGGAGCCGTAGCGCTCGAGGAGTTCCCGGATTCGGAGCGCGCCCACCTGGAGCGCACCGGCCTGGGCGTCGATATCGTCGCTGAGCAAATCGGGGAAGCGGCTGTTCCGGAGGAGGAGCGCCTGGATGTCCCGTACGCGCTCGCCGCCGAGGGCGATCCGGACGGGCGGGATGAGAAGGCCCTCGTGGTAGCTCTCGGAGGCCCCGGCCGCTCCGCCTCCCGGCCGCACGCCTCCCAGGTCGTCGTGGCGCCCGCGCACCTGGAGGAAGGCGATGAGGCGGTTTTCGTCATATAGAGGGCGCGTCAAGCATATTTCGGCCACCTCGCCCAGCCCGGCGGGGGGCAGGTAGGGGTCGTTGTGTAGGAAGATGTCGCCCGGGTTCATCTCCTCGGCTCCGAAGGAGGCGAGGATGGGGCCGGGCCCCGCGCCGAGGCTCCTGCCCGTCAAAGCCCTCCCGAACCGGTCGTAGAGCGAGACGGAAAAGTCCCTGGCGTCCCTCAGGGCGGGGCTTCGCCATATCCGGGCAAGAAGGTCCTCCACCTCCTCCTCGAGGGAGCGGAGGGCGCCCGAGACAATTTCGCTGACAACGGGATTGACGTTCATCAGTACCGGGTCCCCACGCCGTGCAGTCCGGTAGCGCGTCCGGCCCGCTCGGTGCGCTCGGCCATCTCGGTGCGGTAGCCCATCACGAGGTTTCCGTAGCGGTCCACCCGCGCCTCCTGTTTGGGAAAGATCACGGCGGTGCTGCCGAAACTCTCCACCACGGCCGGGCCCGGAATGTAATTGCCCTCCTTCAACCGTTCCCGGTAGTAGACGGGCGTATCGATGAAACCGCCGGTTTCGGGAAACCAGACAAGGCGCGCGCCTTTATATGCATCCTCGGGGCTCTCGTCGCCCACCGGAAGAAGGGGAAGGTTGGGCGGTTCGGTCAGACCGACCCCCGTGACTCTCAGATGCACAATCTTGGCCGGGCGCTTCCCCTTGTAGTTGTGGGTGAAACTCTGGCGGTAGAGAAGATGGAACCGCTCCATCACCGTAGACAGCGACTGGGGAGAGAGGTAGCCCGAGGGGAAATCGATCTCGAGTTCGTGGGCCTCGCCCTGGTAGCAGATGTCCACCGCCCGCCGGAGCATTCGCCGGTGGGGGGGAACCCCTTCGAGCGAGAGGCCTTCGTCGGCCAGCCTCTCCAGCCGCCCGAAAGCCTCGCTCAGCGATTCGGTGTCCGGGTTTTCCTCGCTTTGGTAGTGGGGGGCGGAGTGGTCGTTCACCAGGTCCACCACCTCGAGGCCGAAGGCGCTGGTCATCCCCGCGAAGGGAGGGACGATGACGGTTCCGATCCCCAAAAGATCGGCCACGAGGCCGGCGGTGAGGGGTCCCGAGCCTCCGAAGGCCATCAGGGCGAACTCTCGGGGAGAGATTCCCCGCTGAACGGTGGCGCGGCGAATGGCGTGGGCCTGGTTCCAGGCGGCGATTTCGACGACGCCCGAAGCCATCTCGAACGGGTCGAGGCCGAAAGGGCGCGAGAACTGGCACATGGCGCGCATGGCGTAGGCCTTGTTGAGCTTGACCTCGCCGCCGGCCAGGTGGAGCGGGCTGCGCGCCAGAACGAGATTGGCGTCCGTCAGGGTGGGCTCCTCGCCGCCAAGGCCGTAGCAAACGGGGCCGGGGTCGGCGCCCGCGCTCCGGGGGCCGACGCGGAGCCTTCCTTCCGGGCTCTGCCAGGCGATCGACCCCCCCCCGGTTCCCGTGGTGACGACATCAATCATGGGGAGCCTGAGGGTGAACTCGTCGAGCTGGTGCCGTGTGCCGCGCTTGGCCTCGCCGCTCTCGATCACGGCGATATCGCTCGATGTCCCCCCTCCGTCGAGGGTAATGAGACGTTCGTGGCCGGAGATGCTTCCCAGATAGGCGGCCGAGAGGGCGCCCGCCGCCGGCCCCGATAGGACAGTGCTGATCGGCTTTTTCGCCACCTCGCGGGCGGTGGAGACCCCGCCGTTGCTCTTCATGACGAGGAAAGGGACCTCGCCGACGGACTCCTCGATGCGCCCCGAGCTTTTTTCGAGATAAACCATGATCCTCGGCTTGATGGAAGCGTCGAGAAGGGTGGTCACGGCGCGTTCATATTCACCCGGTTCGGGGATCACCTCGCTCGATATGCTCACGAAGCATTCGGGAAATTCCCGGAAGAAGGCATCAAGCAGGATTTTTTCGTGGACCGGATTGGTGTAGGCGTGGAGGAGGCAGATGCCCACCGAGCCGATGCCCCGGTCCCGGAACCATCTGGCCTTCTCGGCGGCTTCTTCTCTATCGAGCGGGCGAAGGACATCGCCCGAGGCCGAGAGGCGCTCCTCGACCTCGCACACCCGCTCGGGGGGGACGAGCGCCTCGGGCGGGCGGTTCAAAAGGGCGGAGGCGAAATGACCTCCGTTGCGGCCGCCGGCGAACTGGGACACGCGGCCAATCTCGAGCATGTGGCGGAAGCCGCGGGTGAGAATCAGGCCCAGGTTTTCGAACCGCCGCTCGAGGATGGCGTTCGTGGCCACGGTGGTTCCGTGATAGACGCCGATGATCTGCCGGGGCCTGATTTTCACCTCGGACATGATCTTGCGGATGCCCTCGAGAAGCCCCTCGCTGTAGTCCGAGGGCGTGGTTGGGGTTTTGGTGGTGAAGACTTCGCCGGTGTCGGACCGCACGCAGACCACGTCGGTGAAGGTTCCGCCCGTGTCGATGCCGATGCGGTAGCCGCGTTGCGCCGCCATATGAACGGGTCCTTAACGAGCGAAGAGGAAAGCCGCGGCAGCGGCGCAGAGAAGGCCGCCCACCTTGGCGAGGGTGAACGCCTCGCCCAAAAACAGTGCGGCCAGAACAGCGGTGACACCCGGATAGACGGCCGAGAGGGCGATGACGGCGGCGGTGTTTCCACTCGAAGCGCCCAGCGCCAGGGTGAGAAACAGCATGGCCACCAGGGTGGCTAGGGCAGCGGCCAGCGGGAGCCAGAGGTTGGAGCTTAATTCCGGGACCGGAAGCGTACGGCTGGCGAGCCCGAGCATTACAATGAGAGCGACGAAGACGCCCATGGCGGTTAAATGGGGAATCGCTCCCAGGCGCTCCTGGCCCAGTTTCATCATGAAGCCCCAGATTCCAAAGCCCAGGATTGAAATACCCGTGTAGGCCAGCGTCCGCGCGTCCATGCCCTATCCTCCCGTTAGTTATGCCCCGCGCCGACGCCCCCGGCCGGAAGCTTCTAGGCCGGAAGCCTCTTGGTTGGAGGCGGGGAGGTTCATGTGTGATTCCGCTTGGCTCCGGGCGGCTTATCGCTCTCGGGACGGATTTATACCCCAGCCCCGAGGGCAGGGAAAGGGGACGGCTCGGAGAGGGCGGCGGGGCGGAGGAGGTTCTTTTCAAGGAGAATAGCTGAAAAAAGAGGCCCCGCCTTTCGGCAGGGCCCCTTTGCCAGGTCGCTTGCTCTTAAGATCGTTTAAAGGGGACTACCGCTTTTTTTTCGCCTTTTTCTTGGTTTTTTTCCTGGCCTTTTTCTTCGTGGCCTTTTTCTTGGTTTTTTTCCTGGCCTTCTTCTTGGCTTTTTTCTTCGTGGCCTTTTTCTTCGTGGCCTTTTTCTTCGTGGCCTTTTTCTTCGTGGCCTTACGCTTTGGAGCTTTCCTCTTGGCTGCCTTCTTCTTTGCCTTCTTCTTCGTTGCCATGCAACGTTCTCCCGGCCGGGCGGTCAGGCGCGCGATGAAAGCGCTTTACATCGGCGGAGCAAGCGACAACTTGAAGCCGACGATGAAAAATGTATTTCATTTACATACGATCACATGAAACACATTTATATGAAGAAATTTATCAAATTTATCCGTTAGGTCAAGCGTTATTTTGATTAAAAGCAAAGTTTTTTGTTTTTAATTTTTTTTAAAAATGAATGTTTTGCGCAAGAAATGAGAAAATCGTTGCGAATGGAATCGTAAAAACCGAAAAGTAAATTTTTTTTAGAGATGATCTTTGTTTGATTTTTATGAAAAAATGAATTGCCGGTTTATCGCCGAAGTTTTTTTGTTTACGAAAACACGATTTGTATTTGAAGAAAGGCGCCAAGAAAATACGCGCCGCGCCGGGCCGCGATTTGTTCGTTTAGGTTTTTTTGTTGAAAGATTCAACAGTCGTTTCCGCCGGAATTCATCGCTCCGGGTCTCGGCTCCGAGGGCCTCGGGGCGCGGCCGGGAGGGGATTGAGACGGGGGCGTAAATTCTTTATTGTGAGGGTTATATGGTTGCGGGCCGCCCGCCGGGAGCCCCTCCCTTCACAGCGAGTCTTTCATGACCCTGTCGCTCAAAATCCAAACGGCGGACGGCGCGGCGAGACGCCGCCCCGAGGATTTCGAACTCGTCATCCACGCGCACGGACACTTCGATCGTGTCGGCGTCAGCGGCATCATCGCCGAAAGGGCGGCCCCTCGCTTTTTCGAGCACCCTGAAGAAAGGGCGATCATCGAAAACCTCGACTATCAGGTACGAATCCGCCCGGTCGGCAACATACGCGCGAAAAACACATCGGGGCCGGTGAAGATGGACGGCGTTTCAGAAAAAGGCGACAAGTTCGATCTCGGCGAGAGTGCCACGGCGAAAGAGATCGTCGCGCGGGTTTTGCCAATCGTGGATTTCTCAGGGGAGTGACCTACAATGGGACTCTATCTCTACACAAAAATCTGGGACGAGGCGGCCCGAGCGGATCGCGATAGCGACGCGGACGCCGCCACAACTGGAGATCGCGGCGAGGCGCTTCTCTCCGACCCCGGCGCCTGCGCCGAAGCCATCGCCCGCTATCAGGGCGGCGAGCCGGTCCCCGTCTTCGCGAGGGAGTGGCCCGATCTCGACGGCATCGAGGCTAAAATCTCCCTGGCGAGAAAAAAAGACCATATCGTCGTCATCGGCAACGGCGGCTCGATCAGGAACGTCTGGGCGCTTTATGAGGCGCTTTCTGGAGCTGTGGGCGGCGCGGTCCGTGGGCTTCACCTCCTCGACGGGACCGACCCGGGCGGGCTGCTGGGCGAGTTGGTCTCCGCCCGGGGGCGGTTCACCCAGACGAACACCCTCCTCGTGCCGGTGAGCAAATCGGGCGAGACGGAAAACGTGGTCCAGGAGACGAAACTTCTCGTGAACGCGGGCTATCCGGCCCTGGCGGTGATATCCCCGGGACCGAGCAAACTCGCTGCCCTAATCGACGGGAAAGGACTCGAGAGCTTTCTCCATCCGGCCGAGGTGGGCGGGCGGTTCACGGCGGGGCAGAACAACGCGCTGCTTCCTCTCGCCCTCGCCCTGGGCGGCGCGGAGGTGCCTCGTGCGCTCGATGCCGCCTTCGGGGCCGCTCATGGGCGGCTCGCCTCCGAGACGCCGCCCGGAGAGAACATGGCCAAGGCGCTCGCCCTCAGACTTTGGCGGGCCGAACTCGCCGGGCGCACCGAGATATTTTTCCCGATCTACCGCCGGGCGCTCTCCGGTGTGGGAGCGCTCGCCGTTCAGCTCGTTCACGAGAGCTACTGCAAGGAGGGGCGCGGGCAGACCCTGCTCTTCGCCGAGGGGCCCGAGAGCCAGCACCACACCAACCAGCGCTACTTCGGCGGGCGGGAGAATATCGCGGGCCTGAGCCTCCGGGTGCGCACGAGCGAGGAGGATTTCACCCTGGGCGGCGGGGTGAGCGCGGGGGAATTCCTCGATCTTGAGCACGCCGGGGTCGCCGCCGAGGCGGAGCGGCGGGGAGTGCCCCACATGGTTCTCACCCTCGACGCCCTTTGCGCCGAGGATGTGGCCTCGGCCATCGCGCTCTGGCAGTGGGCGGCGGTCTACGGCGGCCTCCTCCGGGAGGTGAACCCGTTCGACCAGCCCGCCGTCGAGGGGAGCAAAAAGGCCACGGTGAAGATGTTCGAGGGCTTTGGCCCCGAGACCCGGAGCCGCCTCGAGCGCTACACGTGGGACGCATCGCAAATTCTTTAGAAAGCTCGGGACCTGGAAATTTCGGAACTGCCGGTTTGGCGAATTCCGGAGTCGCGGCAACAAGCGGAGACCCATCGATGGCCGAAATTGTGAAAGAGGAATCCGGCATGACGCCGTTTTCGATGGATGGCCGGGTGGCCGCCGTCACGGGCGGCGCCACCGGGATCGGGCTCACGATCGGGCGGGCGCTGGCGGCCGCCGGGGCGCGTGTGATTCTCTCCAGCCGCTCGCGGGAGAGGGGCGAGGCGGCGGCGGACCTGTTGAAGGACGAAGGGCTCGATGCGCGGTTCATGCCCTGCGATGTCACCTCGCCGGATGAGGTGAACGGACTGGTGGAGAAGGCAGTTGAGGATTGCGGCCGTCTCGACGCGATGGTGACCTGCGCTGGCCGCCTCGTGGTGAAGCCCGCCCTCGAAACGACGCCCGGCGAGCTGGACGAACTCCTCGGGGTTCATGTGCGGGGGGCCTACGCCTGCGCCCAGGCGGCGGCGCGGGCGATGATCGACCGGGGGGAGGGCGGAAAAATCCTTTTTATCACCTCGATCCTGGCCGAGCTCGCCGTACCCAACCAATCGGCCTACATCGCCGCCAAGGGCGGAATCGTCGCGATGTCGCGGGCGATGGCGGTCGAATGGGGCCCCCACGGAATCCAGGTGAACGCGCTGGGCCCTCAGCTCACCCGCACCCCGCTGACCGAGGGGCTCTACGCCGATCCGGAAAAGATGGCGGGGGTCATCTCGCGCACGCCGGCGGGAAGGGCGGGGGAGCCCGAGGATGTCGCCGGGGCGGCGGTGTTCCTGTGCTCGCCGGCCTCGGATTATCTCACCGGACAGCACATCATCGTGGACGGCGGAAGAAGCGCGGGCTGTTAATCAGCCCCCGTGGCAGTGCTTGAATTTCTTCCCGCTTCCGCAGGGGCAGGCGTCGTTTCGCCCGGCGCGGGCGAATTCCCGCTCCAGGCGCGCTTCGTCCTCTAGCCGGATTTTACGGATGATGTTGGCTGGCGGCCTGCGGGCCGCGAGCTCGCCCGCCATGAAGCGCATCGGCCCGTCGATGTGGTTAAAAAAATCCCGAAAACCTTCGCAAAGATAATTCAGGCCGGGCTCCCCGCCGGGCGTCTTGATGAATCGGTCCTTCGGGCACCCGCCGCCACAGGCGAAGCGGACCTCGCACTCCCGGCAGTAGCGGGGGAGGGCCTCCCGCTTGGCGAGGCCGAACGCCCGCTGGCGGTCCGAGTTCACGATTTCGAGCAGGGGCGTTTTTTCTAAATTGCCCAGTAGATAGCGCGGTTCGACGTAGTGATCGCACGAATAGACATCTCCGTTGTGCTCGGCGGCGAGGGCTCCGCCGCAGGTTTCGTCGAAAATGCAAAGCCCTGGCCGCTCTCCTGACCAACTGTTCAGCGCCACGTCGAAGATCTGGACGAAAATTTCTCCCACATCCCGCCGGACCCATTCGTCGAACACGGCGGCGAGAAACTCGCCGTACTGGCGCCCTCCAACCGAGCGATCAGTCACATGGTGACCCTCCTGAAAGCCGGTGCCGTTTTCTCGCTCGACGATGGGGATGAACTGAATGTAGCGGGCCCCGGCCTCATCGCGCAGAAACCGGTAGACCTCGGCGGGGTAATTTACATTGGCGGCGTTGACGGTAGTGAGGACGTTGAACGGGACGCCGTTTTTTTTCAAAAGCGCGAGGCCCGCCATCACCCGATCAAAGCTCGCCGCGCCCGATTTGTCGACGCGGTAGGCGTCGTGAAGCGCGCGGGGGCCGTCGAGGCTGATTCCGACGAGGAAATCGTTTTCCCGGAAGAATTCACTCCATTCCTCGTCGATGAGCGTTCCGTTGGTCTGGAGGGAGTTGTGGACGGTCATTCCAGCCGGGCGGTGTTTTTCCTGAAGTTCCACCGCGAGGCGGAAAAAATCGAGGCCCATGAGCATGGGCTCCCCGCCCTGCCAGCCGAAATCCACCTCGGGGACGCTTTGGGCTTCAAAATATTGTCGGGTGAAGGTTTCGAGTGATTCACTGCTCATCCGGAAGCCGCTTCCGGGGTAGAGCGCTTCTTTAGTGAGAAAGTAGCAGTAGCCGCAATCGAGATTGCAGATCGCCCCGCGGGGCTTGAGCATCATATGAAACCCCTGCGGGATGGCCCCCCGAGGTGTGGCCGGGCCCCGAGAGGGGGCCGGACCGGGCAGGGTGTCCTGAGCGGGTTTCAGCATCTGGGGGCCTCTCGCGGGCGGTGGGCGAAGCCGCCTCCGAGGCCGGTGACAAAAATACAAGGCACGAAACGGTCAACCATAGTGAGAAAGAATGAATCCGAGACGGCGACATCCACACCAACTCGTTTGAATCTGTCTAGAGCCTCCTGAGTCGATCCATTGCCGGGACTTTTCATAAGATCAGCGCGAAGTATCTGGACGCCTATTTGGGCGAAATCGAGTGGCAGCATAATAACCGAAAGAACCTATACCTATTCCGTGACACGCTGGCGAAGCTCATTGGGGCGAAGAAGTTGGAGTATCGGGAGTTGGTATCCAACTAACCATTTACTCTAATTTTAAGTTAGTGGGGCCATTTCTCGTGGTCCACAAAGAACATTTTTTTACGCAAGGCTGAACATTTTCACCCCTAGCCACTAAATCAAAAAAATAAGACCTGTTTATGTCAATCCATTCGTTCATCACAGGTGAAACGCAATGCAAAAACAAAAACTGTCGAAATTTTCCTCTGCCGTTTTCAACAAAATCTATTAATCGCAAAAATCTCTTCGCGCTCGGGAGCCGTTCCCGCCGCCCGCGCGGAAGGGGGGCTCTGCCCCCTACCCCCGCCGATGACGCAATCCGAGGTGCTTCCTCCAGTCAAAACCCCGGCCAGCAAAGGGCGCTACGTGAGTTTCATGAGCTTTTCCGCGCACTTTCTCGCAACCTCGCTGTTGGGTTTCTTTTTGCCGGGCATGGTCGCCCAACCCGTTTCTTCCACGTAGTCGCCTCTCTTCCAGTCATCTTTTACCTTCATTTCCTTGAGCTTCTGAACTTTCTCTGAATCCTGGCGAAACTGCTCGACACAAATGGATGCCAAGCGGCTGACGACGGCTTCTTCGGCCATTTCCTCACCCGTTTTCAAGGAAGTACTCCCCAGGACCCATCCACCCCAATTGAATCCGATGATGGCCAATACGATTGCACCACCAATAGCACTCCACAAACCCACCTGAATTTTCTCTTTGTCATACTTCATTCGAATACTTCCTCTAAACCCGGATTTCCCATTTCGTCCCTTGGCTGAAGCCATTCTAGTGTTTAGTCCGGAATTATGCGCAACACTCTTGATCTAGTAAAATTCGGCCAATTTGTCCTTCCTCGGGTGGTGTCTCCCGCCAAGAAGTCCATAAAGTCCGCAAAAAGATACCCTCTTGGACGCCCCTTCCATCTAAATCCACCGTGAGTAAAGGGTTTTCTCCATTTTGGGGCGCAATGCTCCTTTCTCCTCCGGGACCAACACCGCTTGCAGCCCCGCGTCACCCGTAGCCGAGCACAGCCCGGTAGTAATGGGCTAGCGGGAAGGCCGAGGCCACGTGAACGTGCCACTTCTTGGCATGATAGGAGACCCTGGCCGCCGTGGGCCGGGTCCTCGGAGGAGTCAATGTCGATTCATCTGCCACCTGTCCATCTTCCTCAGTAAAGCGTCGGTGGAGGGCCGAAGTGCGCCGTCCAGCGCCTTGAGCCCACACTCGCTGCCGAGACCCTCGCTCTCCAGTCGCATGAGCATAGACTAGCTTGCTCCCTCTTGGTGGCCCTTGCCGATGGCAAGGCGAAGCCGCTTCCAGCCTGGGGGGATTTTAAAAGGAGGCCACCGGCCCCCGCAGCCCGTAGGTCCCTTCGGACCGTAGGCCCCTTCGGGTACGTAGGCCCCTCCGGGCCCTACACCTCGACGGACTCGCCGGGGGCGAGGACGGTGACCTCCGTCGCGAGGCCGCGTTTTTTCACCTCTTCTGAGAACTGGGCCGGGGTTCCCGTCAGGGGCGGGAAGGTGGAATGGTGGATCGGGACGGCGCGCCCTGCCCCGAGGATCTCGCAGGCCTTGGCGGCCTCGGCCGGGTCCATGGTGAAGCGGCTGCCGATGGGCAGCAGGCACAGGTCGGGCGCGTAGAGCTCGGCGATGAGGGCCATGTCGCCGAATACGGCGGTGTCGCCGGCGTGGTAGACGCGCTTTCCGTCCTCGAGGGTGAGGATCATCCCGGCGGGCTCGCCGGCGTAGATGCCGGGCTCGCCGTAGCTCGAGCTGTGCATGGCGTGGGTGAGGGTGACGGAGACGTCTCCGAAGGCGACGGTGCCGCCCTTGCCCATGAGGCCCTTGTGTTCGTCGGGCATATCGCCGTCGGCGGCGAGGAGGTGGACGAGTTCGTAGGGGCCCGCCACCGGGCAGGGGTTTAGTTTGTAGATATCGACGACGCTGGCGGTGTGGTCGAAGTGGCCGTGGGTGACGCAGATGAGGTCGGCCTTTTCGGGGGTTTGGAGGCTCTCGGGGCAGGTCGGGCAGCCGAGCCAGGGGTCGATGTAGATGGTCTTCCCGCCGCCGGTTTTAACGAGAAAGCTCGAGTGGCCCAGAAGGGTGAGGGTGGCTCCCATTTTTCGTCCTCCGAAGTATTAAGGAAAGGGGCTTCCGGCCCGTGGGGTGGTTTTCACCCCAAGGGTGTTCGGCCCGGGTGGGGCCTTTCACCCCAAGGGTGTCCGGCCCGAGGGGGTTAAACCCCGAGGCTTTCTGCCCGGTGCTTCCGGCACGGGGGCTTTTGCCTCGGCCTTTGTTTCCGTTAGTGGCGTAAGGTCCGGCGCTTCCAGTTCAAGGCTTTCCAGCCCGGGGTATCCCAGCCGGGGGGGCTTTCACCCCAAGGGTGTCCGGCCCTGGTTTGTGCTTAAAACCCGAATGGTGAATCTGAATGATTGGGATTATAGTCACCCTGGGGGCTGAGCGAAAGACGGGGTACGCGGCCCCGGGCGGAAGCCCCGGCTGGAAGCCCTCCGCCGGAGGCGGACTCCCCCGGCGGAGGGTGTTTCCAGGGTTCGGTCCGGTTTATGGTTCGGTCCGAGGTATGAGGTTTTTGGCGCCTGGCGCGAAATTCCCGGCCGGGCGGGTGAAGTTTGGGGCGGGTTGCGCGAAATTCCTGTCGCGGGAGAGAGGCTGTGAGCGAAGGGGCCGTCGGGCCTGACCGGGGGAAGATCGAGATTTTCGCCTATGGAGGGGGCGGCCCGATGCGCCTGCGCCTGCGCCCGATGCGGGTGGGCGACATCCCCGAGGTGATGAAGATCGAGGTGCGCTCTTTCTCCCTTCCCTGGACGGAGGATGCCTTCGTCCGCGAGATAGAGAAGATTCCCTTTTCCCGGCCTTTGGTCGCCGAGGAGGTGGAGGGGCGGAACGGCCGGGCCGGTCCCGCCGTTGGCGGCTCCGCCACGGGTGGCCCCGCCGCGGGTGGCCTCGCCATCGTCGGCTACGCCTGTTGGTGGGAGGTGAAGGACGAGTGTCATATCACGAACGTCACGGTATCGCCCGAGGCGCGCCGGCGGGGGGTCGGTAAGTTCCTGATGAGGGAGATTCTCAAGGACGCCCGCCGCCGCGACGCCGTGCGGGCGACGCTGGAGGCCCGGAACAGCAATGGGGCGGCGGTTTCCCTTTACGAGGGGTTCGGCTTCTCCCCGGTGGCGATGCGGAAGGGCTATTACCCCGACAACGGGGAGGACGCCCTGGTGATGTTGATGGAATTTTCCCCTGACGGAGGGGGCGTCTGATTCTCGGAGTACACCTCCGGGCGCTGGCCTTTCCATTCGAAATGACGCGCCTACTCCTCCATGGAACCCATGATTAATCTCTCCTTAGCCGATAGCGTGGTTTTAGTTGTCCTGACTGCATTTTTTCTCAGGAGCTTTTTCCAGGGCGCCTTGAAGGAAGTTGTCTCCCTTTCTTCGATTCTGGCGGGGTATGTGGCCTCTTTCAATTCGGCCCCGCCCTGGGGGTCGCCCTGCGACCTTGGGTGGGTGGCTCTTCAATTCCCAGAAGCGTGGCTTTCACGGGAGTTTTCGTGATCGTATGGCTGGGAGTGAGTCTGTCGGGGAAAGTTCTCCTGCGGTTAATGGAAAAAAAGCCGAAAGGGTACGCCAATCGCGTCGGCGGCGGCTTTATCGGTTTGGGGAAGGGATTTTTTGTCATCGCGACGGTTTACGCCGTACTCCTGGGACTCGCACCCTCGTTTATTCCACAGGAGCGCGAGTCCGAGCGTGTGATGCCATTCGTTCGTCATGCCGGATGGCTCGTCCAGCGGATTTCGGTCCTGGATCTGAGCGCGCAGGTCGATATGATCAAGAGAGCGGTCATCTCATCGAGCGGTTCCTCAGCCCCCGAAAGCGTCAAGGACTAAAAGGCGCTATCGATGCGCTCTTGGCTCAATCGGCAGTGTCTTGATAATGACCAGAAAAACCGAAACAGGCGGGCGGGGTGGCTAGTCTTCGGTTGTTGATTCGGGGAGCGCGGCCGGTTCGCCTTCTTCCGCTCCGTCTTCGCCTTCAACCGTTTCGGGGATTTGGGCCGCCGGGGTAGTGGAACTCTCCGGCTGGTCCTCGGCAGGCGCCCTTTTCGGAGCGTGGAGCGTGGAAAGGCGAACGACGACATTCGAAACGGCGAAAGTAAACCTCAGGATCAGGTAGATGATGCCCACCTTGACCATGAGAGGGAGCGTGGCTCCCATAAATGCTTGAAATTCCCTAAATATGAACACGGCTTGTTCTCACGCTCATTGAGTCTGGATCTCCCCGGGAGCCTCGACCTCCCTGGCCCGGGCAGGAGAATATTCACGCTTCAACGCCCACAAGATATCGCTTGGGGGCCATACGCTCAAGTCCTCTTTCTCCGGGGGGCGCTTCCGGCCATCCAGCACCGCCGGTCGTGTTTCGGGGGAATCTTGCCCACGCTCTCAAAGTAGCTTTCCGCGATTTTCGGCCCCATGAACCTGAATTCGGTCCGGAACAAACGGCGAAGTTCCTCAAGATTGGCGGGGAGTGAATCGATATAACGGGAAAAACCGCCGTTCTCTTTCGAGAGGACAAGAAAGCGCCGGGCGTTTTCAATGGTCGCCTCTATCTTTCCCCGGTGGCGGACGATTCCCGCATCACTCAGCAGGCGGCGGATATCCTTTTCGGTAAAGGCGGCCACTTTGCGCGGTGAGAACCGGGCGAATGCCCTCCGGAAGGCTGTCCGCTTATATAGGATGGTTCGCCAGGAGAGGCCGGCCTGAAACGCTTCGAGCGAAAGTCGCTCGAAATGGGCGGCATCGGTGCTTACGGGGACTCCCCATTCCTCATCATGATATTTCACCAGCAACGGGTCCGTTCCGGTCCAGGCACAACGCGGAATATCCTCTCGAACGGGATTTGTCTTAGCCGTCATCGCGCGGTCCAGCCAGAGAACTTGGTGGCCGGGAAAGAATTATGCGGCGGCGATATGTTGAATTTCAGGTCCATTCCGGCCTAAAGATTGTCCAGGATTTTTCTGGACCGTCCCTTCTCGAGGGTTTCCTTGAAGGAGTCCCCCAGGTCGAGGCCCATTTGCTGAGCGCGTTTTTGGGCCCAAAGCCCGATATTGCGGTCGTCCTTGTAGAAGGTGTCGCCCCGGGCGTCGGAGGGCTTGAATTCGTCAAGGCGCTGGCCCTCGGATTTGTGCGAAGCGAACCGTGACATGATCTTGCGAATTTTTTTTCCGCCGCAGTCCCGGCAGGCAAGTTTCCGGCGGTCCGAGGGTTTCATCACCAGATGGCCCGAAATAAAACCGCAATCTTTGCATTCGTATTCGAAAATCGGCATTTATTCTTTCTCCATCCGCGCGCCAAGCCGGCGCATGCGCTCGCAAAAGTCAGGAAAGGTTATCGCCATTGCCTCGGCCGTGTCGACCTCCACCCCCAGGGGAGCGGCGAGCCCGGCAACGGCGGCGGCCATGACCACCCGGTGGTCGCCGAAACCATGGGCCTTGCCGCCCTTGAGGCCTCCTCCCCGGACAATGAGAGCGTCCGGCAGTTCGGTGGCCGAGCCGCCCAGTGATTCTATGACTTCTCGCATGGCGGTGATTCGGTCGGTTTCTTTTATTCGCGCCTGAGGAACATTGACGAGCCGGGTTTCTCCATCGGCAAAGGCGCCCAGGACGGCCATAACCGGCAACAGGTCGGGTGTGGAATTTAGGTCAAATTCACCGCCCTCGAGCGAAACCCCCCGGATACGAATCGAGCCGTTCTCCTCACGCACTTCGGCACCCATCCCGGCCACCATGCCGAGGATGGCTTTGTCTCCCTGCGGGTCGTCCATATCGAGGCCCTCGAGAAGAACATCTCCGCTGGGAAGTGCGGCGGCGGCAACCATGAATGCGGCCGAACTGAAGTCGGCGGGAACTTCCATATCGAAAGAGGAAAGCGCCTGATTGCCCGGCACGCAAAAATGCTCATAGCCTTCCCGTTCAAATGAGAGCCCCAGCTTCCCGAGCCACCAGAGGGTCATGTCCACATAAGGGCGCTCGTTGAGATCGACAGGATCGATGATTGAGTCTCCTCCGCCGAACGGGGCGTTCAGGATGAGGCTGGAGGTATATTGACTCGTAGTGCCGTCTACCTGCGTCTCTCCGCCCAGCCAGGGCCCAGAGACCTTGGCGGGAAGTCTCCCGTCGTCGTTTTCCGAAACAGCCCTCGCCCCCAGGTCGGAAAGAGCGTCGAGCAAAGGGCCCATCGGGCGGCGGCGGGTTTGTGGATCGCCATCGAATCGCGCTTCTCCCTCGGGCAAAAGCGCGGCTGTTCCCAGCCCCATGCGGCAGGTCGTGCCCGAATTCCCGACATCGATTTGTCTGCTTGGAGGCGAGGGGAGGCCTCCGAAGCCCTCCACCCTCCATTCCCCCTCTTGTTTCGTTATATTGGCGCCCAACGCCTCGTAGACGGCCGCGGCGGAATGTGCGTCTTCCGAATCGAGAGGGTTTCGAATGATGCTCTCGCCCGATGCTAGGGAGCCAAAGGCAATCGCACGAATTGTGTGAGACTTCGACGCCGGAACGCTGATTTTGCCCTGGGCCGGGGATGGCAATATTCGGAGTATCATAGGAATGCCAACAATAGGTTATGGAAAATTATCTCTTGCCACTCAAATAATTGCCAAGCATGCCTCGCGAGTGTTCGTCGTCGTGGCAATGAGTGCAGAGATTCTCCCAGTTGTTCCCGTCGGGTGGGTTGTTTTTGTGGTTCCCGTCCCGATGATGAACGGTTAGAAGGTGAAGGTTACTTTCGTTGAAATCCACTCCGCACTTGGCGCAGAGCCAACCGTGGATATCGAGTGATTTGCGGCGGTAGTCGGCCGCGTTTTTCCCGACGGGCGCCGCATTTTTCAGTCGGTTGGCGACATCCTTGGCGCTCTCGTTCGAGCTTTCGCTGGTTTTTTTCGGCCGGGGCCTGATTCCAGGTCTCCGGCGCGGGCCGAACCGGGTGCGGGCCATATAAGCTTCTCCTTTTCGCTAAATATCCTATCAAATGGCCTGCAGACGGGGAAGAAGGCAAGGCGAGCTGTCCGGGAGCGGTTCGTTGCCCGCCTCAGCGGGCGGGTGATAGCATTACACCGCTCGTCCGATGGAGAATTTATGCGGTATTTCCCGCTTCGTCTGGAGGTTGCGCTCCCTTTGGTCGCTCTCCTGTTGCTCGTTTTGGGGGTTGGCGGCTTATATGGTATCCGGGCCGTCGAATCCTATGATCCTTTCTGTACTTCATGCCATTTGCAGGATCATCAGGAATATTTAGATGACGGCGCCCGCCCCGCCAAATCAATCCGCTCCCTTGCCGGTTGGCACCTCACGGGCGAAAAAGCGAAGTGCATATCCTGTCATGGCGAAGAGGGAATCGTTGGAATGGCGCGGACCACCTTTCTGGCGGCGAAGGATACGGTTAAATTTGTCCTGGGCGACTACGAGCACCCATCTCGTGTGTTCCACCCAATAGCGGATAAGGATTGCCTGAAATGTCATGCGGACGAGAGAATTTTGAAACTCGAGGAAGAGGATTTTCACGCCATTCTCGATCATGCCACGCTTCCTTTTTCGTGTGTGCAGTGCCACAACGGCCACCTTGCGGGGGGGAGATCCGCGAAGCGGTTTGTTGTTCCCCGGACGGCCCAGCCGCGATGCGATCATTGCCATAACAAGTTGGAGCAAAAAGTGCGCGTAGGGGGAAATCTCCCGGATAAGAAAAAATTAAGGCTGGCCGGGATCGATGCTGCGGTTTTGCCGGAATTTTTTTACCGATAATCGTTGAGAAATCCGGGGGTGAGTTTCCCGCGTTTCCGGGAAGGGTGTTTTTCGCTTTGATGTTTTATGTGCTTATCGGGGCGGTTACGTTTCTATGGGGTCTGAGTTTCCCCTCAATCAAGGTGGGTCTCGGGCTCATCGATCCATTTAACTTCTTGTGGATCAGAAGCATCATTTCCGCCTCGTTGATCTTTGCCCTAATCGCCTACAAAGGAACTCCGTGGCGGCCTCCCCGCGGCCGTCCTGCTTTCTGGTGGAACACGATCCTGCACAACCTTCTGTTTGTTTTTGTCTATCCCGGCGCCGCATTGACGACCTCGGGGCGAACATCTGTTTTCGTTTACACCCAGCCGCTTATCTATACCGCCCTGGCCGCCTATTTCATCCCCGGCGAGCGGCTCGGCTTGCGCTCGCTATTGGGCTTCGCCGCCGCCTTTGGCGGAATTATCGTTCTATTTAGCGAAAAAATGACTGGCGGCGGAGACTACAGCGTTCTCGGGGACGGGCTCGTTTTGATCGGCGCTTTTTTTTGGGGGGTGCAGTCTCTCTACCTCAGGGTCAATCTTCAGGGAATCGATCCCTTTCGAATTACGGCCTGGACCCAGCTCATCGCTGTTCCGATGTTCCTCGTTCTTGCGTCATTTCGGGGAATTCAAATTCCTGACTTCGGCAATCCGCTTATAAGCATGAACGTCGCCTATAACGGCTTGGTGGGTACCGGATTCGTCATGGTGCTATGGGTCAAACTGCTCGCCGATTACCCACCCAGCCGGGTTAGCGCGTTCATGTTCTTGACTCCCGTTTTCGGTGTTTTTCTGAGCGGGTTGATTCTTGCGGAGCCGTTGACCGCTTTTATGTTGGGTGGCGCGGCTCTGGTCGCCGCGGGTATTTTCCTGGTCAATGCGGACAAGAGGCGGGGATCCTGATAGATTATTTTTCATCCACCCATCAACTCATCTGAGGGGCCGACATGTCGTTTCGCCACATTACCTCGGACGGAAAAGAATACGTCGCCCATCGCTCCCAGGCCATGGGCCGCCAGGTCATGGCCTCCTCGGGCCACCCCTTGGCCACCCGGGCGTCGCTCCGCATTCTCGAAAAAGGAGGCAATGCTATCGATGCCGGGGTCGCCGCCGGTATCTGCCTCAATGTGCTCCTGGCTGATTTCACGTCGTTCCTCGGGGTGGCGCCGATAATCATCTGCCTCAAGAAAGAAAACCGCGTTGTTTCAATCGACGGCCTGGGCCGCTGGCCCAAGGCGGTGACCCGGGAATGGTTCGAAAAAAACTGCGGGGGCGAGATTCCCATTGGGGTCCGGAGGACGGTCACTCCGGCGGCGGTTGACGCGTGGATTTCGGCTCTAGATCGCTACGGCACGAAGACATTCGCCGAGGCCGCCGGGGACGCCATCGCATTGGCCGAGAGCGGTTTTTCGATGTACCCGGTCCTCTACGAGCACCTGTTCGCGCTACGCGAGGCATATGGCCAGTTCGAGGAGACCCGGAAAATCTTTTTCCGGGACGGGGAGGTCATCCCGCCGGGTGGCAAGGTCGTCATGCCTGACCTCGCCGAAACGATGAAGCGAATGGTCCGCGCCGAGGAAAAGGCCCCGGGCGGAAGAAGCGGCGGCCTCCGCGCGGCCCGCGAAGAAATTTTCAAGGGGGAGACGGCGAGGCGTGTCGTCGATTTCGTTCAGGCGGGCGGCGGGCGGCTGACGATGGAGGACATGGCCGACTGCGCGGTGAAAGAGGAAGAGCCCGTCATGACGGATTTCAGGGGTTATGAGGTGTATGGATGCGGCCCCTGGTGTCAGGGGCCAATCCTCCCGGCGACGCTCAATCTGCTCGAATCCGCCGATTTGGTCTCGCTGGGGCATAATTCTCCCGATTATCTCCATCGCCTGATTACAGCTCTTGAGCTTTCCTTTGCCGATCGGGACCGCTATTACGGCGACCCGGAGTTCCTTCGGGTGCCCATCGAGGGGATTATCTCGAAAGACTATGCGGCGACGCGGGAGAAACTCCTCGAACGACGGGTGGCTTTTGAGGGATTGGCGCCGGCCGGAGACCCCTGGGCGTTTCAGAGTGGAAAAATGGAGCCTCAAAACGGAGCTCCCGGGCAGCCCGTGGCCGCGGCAGAAGCCGCCGAGCCGGTCCAGGACACTTCTTATTGCACGGTTATCGACTCCGATGGGAACGCTTTTTCCGCTACGCCTTCGGACCCCTCCGCCGATACGCCCATCGTTCCGGGAGTGGGTTGCACGGTTTCCTCGAGGGGTTCCCAGAGCTGGCTCGAGGAGGGCCACCCCAGTGTAGTTGCCCCCTGGAAACGACCCCGCCTCACGCCCAGCCCGGCCCTTGCGCTCAAGGATGGCGAGATTTTCATGACTTTCGGGACTCCGGGCGGGGACGTCCAACCCCAGGCGATGATTCAGGTGTTTTTAAATGTTGTCGAGTTCGGGATGCTCCCCCAGGTGGCGGTCGAGGCCCAGCGAATTGCGACCTATAACTTTCCGAACTCGTTCTGGCCGCACACCTACAACCCGGGCCGCTTGATAATCGAGGATCGCATCGGCCGGGAATCGGGCGATATTCTCAAAGAGCGCGGCTACAAGCCGGAAGAGCTTCCCGACTACAGCCGCCAACTCGGGAGTGTCTGCTGCATCGTGCGGGACCCGAAGGAGGGTGTTCTCCTCGGCGGGGCGGATGCCCGCAGGGCGTCCTGCGCTGCGGGGTGGTAGCGATTTCATAAATTCAAAACAAATTTTATTCATTAGAGAGTTTTTTTCATATGGCCTTATTTTTCATGGGAGCCGGCGATGAGTAAACTTGAAAAAAATCCGATTGATCTGGCGATCGTGGGTTGCGGAAAAATAGGGGCCATTCGGGGCAGATGTGCGCGCGAGTACCCGGGCACGGAACGGATCGGTCTCTGCGACATCGACGAAAAAAAAGGAAAGAAACTCGCCGAGGATTTTGATGCGGATTTTTTTTACGACGGACTACAAGGAGCTATTGAAACGTTCCGATGTGAACGCCTCGATTATCGCCACCGACGAAGGGTGGCATGCCAGGAACCTCCTTGCCTCAATCGAGGGCGGACACAGGATACTCGTCGAAAAACCCCTGGCGACCAATGTCGTCGAATCCGCCAAGGTGGTGGCGGCCGACGAGGAGGCCGGGGCCGAGCTTTTGGTGGGCTACACCCAGCGTTTCCGGCGGCGGTGGTTGACCGCAAGAGAGCATGTCGCTCAAGGCCGCCTCGGGGATATCACCTCGGCCGCGACCCGCGCGTTTGTTAACCAGATGGTCGGCGTCGTCCGCCTCGGGGGAAACGAGGACCGTTCACTGCTGAGCCCGATGGTGATATCGGGAACACACGCCCTCGACGCATCGCTGTTCATCCTTGGAAACTCGAAACAACTGGTCGAGGTCACCTCACGTTCGGTGACAAGGACGATGGTGGGCCTTGGTACCCAGGATGCCACCTTCAACATCTTCACCTTCGACGACGGAAGCATCTGGAGTATGGACTGTAGCTGGGGGATGCCGATCAATTGGCCCGCCTCGACCTACTCCCTGACGGTGGGTATCATCGGCACCGAGGGAGCGCTGACAATCGACGATACGCACGCCGATACGATCATGGCGACCGAGAAACCGTTGCCCTCCCACCGAGGGGAGGGGGACAAGCGCAATGTTCATCTGCTCTGGAGTTACCCGGCGGGGGATATTTCCGACGGGCAGTTTTGGGGGCCCATGCGGGAGGAGTCGAACACCTGGCTGGCGCACATCTATACCGGCATCAAGACCCCGCACGCGACCGGGGCCGAAGGTCAGCGCAACCTTCTCCTCACGATGGCCTGCGATCTTTCCGCCAAGCGGAAAAAACCCGTCGTCCTTCCCATTGAGCCCGAGGCGCTTCACGCGGAATTGACCGCCTACGTTATTTCCGCCGAGCCATGGACGTAAAAGCGGATTCCGCCGCCTGGTGTTTTTTTTGGTGAATGGGGGGGGATGTCTCGGGATTTTCGGACACCCTCGTTAGTTGTTGACAACGATGTAAATCGAACCTGCCAGTGCGATTGAGAGCACAATCAGATTAAATGCCCTGCGAGGGAGTCTGGGCTGGAGCCAGGCGCCTGTTCGGACCCCTGCCCAGAGCAGCGGAATCGCTAATACCGTGGCGGTTATTACCGAGCGGGTGAGGATACCCGCATTCCAGTAAGCCATGGCTCTCAGAGGATTCAAGAGCAGGAATATCGCCCAGATGGTTCCGACGATCATTCGAGGAGCGATACTCTGGCTGATCATGATAGGGACAAGGAGGGTGGCGCCGGCATTGGCGATGGTGGAATTTATTCCGCTGATTGAACCGATGCCAACTCCCGCCCAAACAGGAATCGTCGGAATTTTCGGCGGCCTTCCCTTGAGTTCGATAAAAATTTGATATCCGGCGATTAACCCGCATAGACCGCCGATGAACAATCGAAGTTCATATTCGGGGACCCAGGTTAGCACCCAGCCGCCGAAAACGATCCCGGCGATCATTCCGGGAAGGAAAAGAAAAGTTGTCCGGCGGTCCCAGTGGTCCCACATCGAGCGGGAAATCCCTATGTCCACCCAGGTAGTGCATAGCGCAAGAAAAACAAGTGAGAATTTGGCGGGAAAGGAGATGGCGAGGATGGGCATCAACGTGATGCCGACGCCTGCGCCGAAGACTCGCTTGAGAAAACCGTTTCCGAAAGCGCCGATGCATATCAAAACCCATTGGGCGGGAGAGAAGTCGGGCATCTTCTTACTCCCAGAGGAGACGCGCGGCTGCCGCCAGCGCAAAAAAAAGTATCGCCGTGTTGAAAAATCGTTGGGACATCCGGTCGAGCAGCCCGCGTCCGATCCAACCACCCAGGAAGGCGAGGGGGATAGAAGCCATCCCGGCGATGAGTATTTTGTTGCCCACCAGCCCGCCGACGTAGTACGAGCTAACCTTGAGCGGATTGACGAAGATCCAGATGACGATAATCGTTGCGACCAGGTTGACCTTCTTTACTCCTTGGCTGAGCAGGTAAAGCGTAAATACGGTTCCGCCCGTGTGGGTCATGGCGCTTATGATCCCCCCGATGACACCGATGGCAAACCCGGCCCTTCGCCCAATTCGCGGAGTCGGAAGCCCGCCCTTGATCTCGGACCAACCCTGAATGGAAATGAAAATGAGGCAACCGATTCCGATGAATTTTCGAATCCAGTAGTCGGGCAGGTTCACCAACGTGGCCGTCCCAGCGACGATTCCGATGCAAACACCAGGAATCACGAGTTTGGCGAGCCGCCAATCCCACTGTTTCCAGAACAAGCGGATCACGGCGTAGTCCGAAATGAACATGTGAATAGCGATAATTCCGATAATAAATCGTGTCGGCCAGAAAATTACCATCACGGGAACGAGCACCAGCCCTACGGCCATGCTGAAGGTGGACTTGAAGAAACCGACACCGAAGGCCCCAATGGCGATGGCGGCGAGGTCGAAAAGAGAAATATTCACGTAATATCCCGATAATAAAATGATGATTTGATTGTGGATTCCAGGCGAGGCTGGCGGATTCGATATCCGCTCACCGCGGGTCCGAAAAACAGGTCAAAAGAGCGTTGGCTTGCCGGAGCAGTTGCCTCAGCGAAGGTGCAAGAATAAGGCCCCCCGGCGAGCGATACAAGCCCTGCAGGTGTCCTCGGGAGAGCTTTGACACCCTCTCTATTTCCGTTTCCTTGCCGGTATTTGCTACGCAGGAACTGGCTCCACTATTCTCATTTCCACGCTTCATGGAGGTTGAGAAAAATTTCCTTGCGGCTTGGGAGGGAAGCGAATCCTCGAGGTTTACCGGGACAAAGTCAACGTGGCGGACGAAGCCCTCTATTTTTTAAAAAAATCCTCGAGGAATGCGGAAACATGTCCTCATTGACGGTTTTGATGATCCTGGATGAAATTCTCCGTTTCGGCCGAGCGAGGGACGGAGACACGGGTTTTTAGTTGACGATGGGCCCGGGCTTCAGTGTCGAGCAGGTTTTGTGGTGTATTGGCACAATCAAGATCGTTTCTAATCTGAACTGAAGCCGGCGAAACGAGATGAACGGAGAGGCGGTCCCTCGGACTATTCCAGCCCCCAGCGCTCATACGCCCCCTTGGTGTAGGCGCTTAGGCCTCCCTTGGGTTGGTTGTCCTTGTCGAACTGGCCGACCGCCCTCTGGAGAAGCTCGGCCTTGAAGGGGATATGGACAGCCTGCGCGGTACCGTTTCTGATTCTCATGTCGAAAGAAGGGGGCCAGTGGTGTTCGAGCTCTCCCGCTGAAAGGATAGAATCGTAGCCTTGGTAGGCCGCGATAATCGAAATCTTGCACTGATCGACCGCCCATTCGATTTCAAATCTCACCCAGGGCGTTTCCTCTTTGTCCGTGGAGCTCATGATCAAAAGGAAGTTGGTCGAATTCGCCAGCCGGTTTTTGATCGCATGGACCAATTTAAGTTGCTGGCTCTCGTCGGCGGTGGCGGCCGCCTTCTCCATGGCGTTGATAAAACTGATATGCGCCTCGTCTCGAACCTTCCAATCCATCAGTTGTCTGACGCACTGGATATCGTCGGATTTCGGTTTCCGGGTATAATCGTTGTTGTACGTCACATAGGTTTTGCTTCTAAAAGCCATTTGAAAATCCCATGGTTCAATTTTTCAAGAGGTTGAGTAATTTTTATTTTCATCTCCTCGACTCCTCCAATAAATAGCACAAAATCTATATTATTTCCTCCACAGATCCTGCGGTCGCGCAACGCGGCGCCCCCACCATTCGGGGCCCTCCTGGACATAATTCCACTCGGGGTTGACCGATTTGTTTCGGAGTTCGGCCATGACGGAACGAAACGTATCCGCGTCTTCTTCGGCGAATTCGAAGTAGCCCACGAAGTCGTACCCGGTTTTTTGCCCATACCCGTCGGGGTGATGAACGAGCCGGCGATTGAGGCAGGGTATTCCGGCCTCGGAAGCCAGGGCGTGGCCTTTAGCGGTGATGTTTCCCTCCGCGTCGTAGCGGGGGAGGAAGAAACTCTCGCGCCGCATCCAGTCCATCTTCCACCAATCCCTGGTTTTGTTCTGGGGGGTGACAACTCCGATGGGTAAGCGTAGGCCCGAACCCGGCGGAAGGGCGCGGGTGTAGGAGTACTGGGTCATGGCATAGCTCGTATAGCTCCGAGGCTTTCGAATGCCGGCCAGGGTCTCCACGGAGCCGCCGCGGTTCTCAACGAGTGCGCGGAGGCCCTCTTCGTAGGAAACGAGGGAGTCGGAAGATGAGGATTCGGTGTGGATGAGAATATTGGCTCCTGACATTTCAGGGTGAGAAATGTCCCGGTCTCCCCCCTCGCCGGGTTCCGCTCGAAGATACTGATACCGGCCTCTTCGATAGGCTTCCGTCGTAGGGTTGCCGTCCATGACGTGCATGTTCTCCATTCGCCTCTCGATGGCTTCCAGACCGTCGATAAGAGACGGGTCGCTTTCGCTCGCCGGGTAGGTGATGAAATGAAAACGAGAGTGCCCGAGGACTTCTTGAGTCAGGTTCAGTTCGGTGGGTTTCATTCGTCTCTCCCGTTAACCAAGTGTGGAGAACACACATAGAGCGTGGAGAACATTCATAGGATACCAGCGATTGAGGAAAATTATTTTGGAAATGAAAAAATCTTTTTGGGGGGTGGAGTTCAGGAGCAAGATACAAATTATTAAACTCGATTTAAGCGAAACCGTATTTTTCGGGGGAGTGGAGCAACCCGGCTTCCTCGTTACCGGACCTCGGACGAGGGCAATTGCCGGGCCGAAGCGTCAGATAGCCTTGGTGATGGCCAGCAGAAATTCGGGTACTTCGATGGAACTGGTGTCGATGGCGCTTGGGTCCTCGCCCAGGTAGATCTTTTTGATCGCGCCGCGGACGATCTTGGCTGAGCGTGTCTTGGGCAGGGCCTCGACGAACTTCACCTCCTCGGGCCGGAGGCTCTTGCCCAGATACTTAACGGCCTCGTCCTTGAGTTCATCGCGCAGGGCGTCGGTCGCCTCGAATCCCGGCGAGAGTACGGCGAAACAGGTGAGCCCCTCCCCCTTGATGGGGTGGGGTGTGCCGATGGTGGCCGCCTCGACGACGGCGGGGTGCCCGATAAGGGCGGCCTCGACCTCGGCGGGTCCCACACGCTTTCCTGCGACGTTGATGGTGTCGTCCGAACGGCCGAAGAGATACCACTGCCCGTTTTCGTCCACCTTCGCCCAGTCGCCGTGATACCAAATGCCCTTCCAGCGCGAGAAATACGTCTCGATGTAGCGTTCGTCGTCGTTCAGAAAACTTTTCGTCATCGAGGGCATCGGTTGCTTGCAGACGAGGTGGCCGATTTCGTTCCGGACGGGTTTTCCGTCCTCGCTGAACACGTCCGTGTCCACACCGAGCGCCGGTCCCCCGAGGGAGCAGGGCGTAAGCTCGGCGACGGGATAGGGCTGAAGCAGGCAGCCCGCGACTTCCGTCCCGCCCGAGATGTTCATGATCGGGCAGCGCCCGCCGCCGACCTTCTCGAAATACCACGTGTATGATTCCGGGTCCCAGGGTTCTCCCGTCGAGCCCAGCATCCGCAGCGACGAAAGGTCGTGTTTCCCGACCCACTCGTCCCCGGCGGATGCGAGGACGCGAATCGCGGTGGGCGCGACGCCGAAGGTGTTAATTCGGTGATCTGCGATCATCCGCCAGAGCCGGTCGGGTTCGGGCCAATTCGGCGCACCGTCGAAGATGAAATAGGTTCCGCCGTAGAACTGCACCCCGACGAACTCCCAGGGGCCCATCATCCAGCCGATGTCGGTCACCCAGAAGAAAACCTCGCCTTCGCGGTAGTCCATGCAGTAGCCAACCTCTTTGGCCATCGTTGCGAGCAGGCCCGCGTGGGTGTGTATCGTGCCCTTCGGGCGGCCCGTCGTCCCCGAGGTGTAGAGAATGAGCGCCCGCGCCTCGGCGGGTAGCCGCTCGGTTTTGGTTTCGGTGGATTGTCCTGCGGTGAACGCCTCCCACATCAGGTCGCGGCCCGCCTTCATGGGCGCGTCCAATTTCGTGCGCGGGAAGACGACCACCCGCTCCACCTTCGTTTCGAGTTCGAGCGCCCGGTCGAGCGTCGCCTTGACAGGGACCTCCTTGCCCCGGCGCATCCCTCCGTTCGAGGTGAATACTACCCGCGCTCCGCCGTGGTTCAGCCGCTCGGCCACCGCTTCGTGCCCGAAGCCCGAAAAAATCGGGATCGCCACCGCGCCGACCTTGAAGCAGGCGAACATGGCAAATACCGTCTCGGGGATCATCGGCATGAAGATTCCCGCCGCGTCGCCGGGCTTGATGCCCATCCCGCGCATGGCGTTCGAGAGCCTTGCCACCTCCGCCGCCATCTCGCCGTAGGTGAATTTTCGGACCTCGCCGCCGTCTCCCTCCCAGATGATGGCGGTTTGATCTTTTCTTTTTTCCAGATGCCGGTCGATGCAGTTGAGGGCGATGTTCGTCTCCCCGCCCACGAACCATTTCGCCCAGGGAAAGCCCCCGCTGTCGTCCAATACCTCATCGAAGGGCCGCTGCCACGCCACCCCCATGTCTTCCGTGACCGCCCGCCAGAACCGGCGCGTGTCCGCCACCGACCACTCGAGCAGCTCCCGGTAGCCCGCAACGCCGTTCTTTTTCATCAGCCGCGCGATGTTCGAGTTTTCGAGAAAATCCTCGCTGGGACGCCAGATCACGGATGGGGTGGGCATGTTGGATATTTCCTTTTTAAGGCGTTCAATTCATGGAACCTTTCTTGAAAGAAAGGTTCCATGCCTCCAAAGAACTTTTCTCCTCCTTCTCCCTTCGGGAGAGGAGCGGGGTGAGGGAACGATGTCGGCTACTCGATATCGTCTGTCGATACAAAATGTTTCAGAATGACAGCTTTTGAGTAACCCCATGCCCCCCTACACCGCTTCTCTAATCGCATCCAAAACCGCCGGATTCTCAAGCGAGCTCAAATCCATGTGCCCGACGTCCTGGCCCAGATACACGTTTTTGATCGCGCCGCGGACGATCTTGGCCGAGCGCGTTTTGGGCAGCGCCTGGACGAATTTCACCTCGTCGGGCCGGAGGCTTTTTCCCAGATACTGGACGGTCTGATCTTTAAGTTCCTCGCGGAGGGCGTCGGTGTATTCATAATCTCCGGTCATGACGACGAAACAGGTGATCCCCTCGCCCTTGACGGGGTGGGGTGTGCCGACGACGGCGGCCTCGACGACGCCGGGGTGCTTGATGAGCTCGGCCTCAATCTCGCTGGGCCCGACGCGTTTTCCAGCGACCTTGATGGTGTCGTCCGAGCGGCCGTAAAGGTACCACAGCCCGCGTTCGTCGCACTTGGCCCAGTCGCCGTGGTACCAGACGCCCTCCCATTTCGAGAAATAGGTCTCGAGGTAGCGCTCCGGCTCTTTTAGAAATCCGGCGGTCAAGGACGGTATCGGCTGCTTGAGGACGAGATGGCCCACCTCGTTCCGGATGGGTTTGCCGTCCTCGCCGAAAACGTCGGTGTCCACCCCCATCGCGGGGGCGCCCAGTGTGCCGACCGTCAGGTCCATGACGGGAAGGGGCTGAAGGAGGCACCCGCCGATCTCGGTGCCGCCCGAAATGTTCATGACCGGGCAGCGCCCGCCGCCGACCCTCTCGAAATACCACATGTAGGACTCCGGGTCCCAGGGTTCTCCCGTCGAGCCCAGCACTCGGAGGGAGGAGAGATCGTGTTTTTCGACCCACTCGTCGCCGGCGCTCTTGAGGACGCGAATCGCCGTCGGAGATAGACCGAGGTGGGTGACCTTGTGGCTGGAGACGATCCGCCAGAGGCGGTCGGGCTCGGGGTGGTTCGGGACGCTCTCGTAGAGGAGACAGGTGTGTCCCCCGAAATGAGAGCCGACGAGCTCGTAGGGCGCCATCACCCAGCCGAAGTCCGTCACCCAGTACATGACGTCGCCCTCTCTCATATCGAAGCAGTAGCGGACCTCGCGTCCGGGCCCGGTCATCAGCCCGGCGTGGGTGTAGATAGTTCCCTTGGGCTTTCCGGTCGTCCCCGAGGTGTACATGATCATCGATACGGCGCCTGCGGGAAGGTGGGCCGTCTCCGCCGTATCGGGGTGGCCGGTGGTGAATTCCTCCCATGTTTCGTCGCGCCCGCTTTTCATCGGAACTTCGAGCCCCGAGCGCCGGACGACGACGACCTTCTCGACCGAGGTTTCTCTCTTCAAGGCCTCGTCGGCGGTGGTCTTGAGCGGAATCGTCTTGCCGCGCCGCACCGCGCCGTCCACCGTGAAGAGGATTTTTGCCTCCGCGTGCGCCAGCCGCTCGGCCAATCCCTCGGGCCCGAACCCCGAGAATACGGGAAGCACGGCGACGCCCGTCTTGAAGCAGGCGTACATGACGATCACCGCCTCGGGCACCAGAGGCAGGAACACCCCGGCGGAGTCGCCGGGTTCGAGGCCCATCGCGCGCATGGCGTTCGACAGGCGGCTCACCTCGGCGGAGAGCTCGGCGTAGGTGAACTCGCGGACCTCGCCGCCGTCCCCCTCCCAGATGATGGCGGTTTGATCTTTTCTTTTGTCCAGATGACGGTCGATGCAGTTGAGGGCGATGTTCGTCTCCCCGCCGACGAACCATTTCGGCCAGGGGAAGCCCCCGCTCAGGTCCAGGAGTTCTTCGTAGGGCTTTTGCCACTCGAAATTCATGTCATCGAGGACAACCTCCCAAAAGCGGCGGATGTCCTCGACCGACCAGGCGAGGAATTCCCTGTAATCCGCCGCGCCTACTTTCTTCATCAACCGGGCGACGTGGCTGTTTTCGAGAAAATCCTCGCCCGGCCGCCAGATGATATCGGGGGTGGCCATTCGGCTCCGTTTCCTGGGTGAATTACCGTCTCGCGTTGTCGTTCGTCCACACCTTGACGCCCGATCCCTCGTACTCGTCCACGATACCCCATTTACCAGCCTCGAACTTTTTCGGGGGCTCGTGTTTCCCGGCCCAGGCCTCCTCGACGAAGGCGGCCATCCGGCCGATGACGGTGGGGTCCGGGTGCGGTTCGGTGTGGCCCGAACAAACCCATTTCACCTCATTTTCGGCGGCGATTCGCTCAAGGGTGCGGAGCGAGGGGCCGTAGTCGGAGAAAGCCGCCGTCGGCACCTGGATGAAGAGGGGCTGGCCCGGTTTGACCAGATCGCCCGTGATGAGAACGCCTTCACGGTCGTCGTACAGGGAGATGCTGCACGGGGAGTGGCCCGGTGTGTCCCAAACGCGGAGGGTGCGGCCGCCGAGGTCGATCGCGTCGCCCTCCTTGACCTCCCGGCCGAACCGGCCGGGCGGGATGGTGAACGAAACGGGGTCGAAACCCTCGGGGAAGGACTTTCCCTTCCAATTTTCCACGAAATCCTTGCACCCGGCCGAATAGTCGTTGGCGAGCTTTTCCTTGCCGTTGGGGTGGACGCCGACGGAATCCCATTCGTGTATCGCGCCGACGTGATCCCAATGGGTGTGCGTGAGGACGTGATCGATCGGAAGGTCGGTGATGCTCTCGCATAATTTTTTAAAACTACCGACCCCGATCCCGCCGTCGAGGGCGAGGGCCTTCTCCTCGCCGACGAAAAGGAACATGTTCCACCGGCCGGCTTCGGTGACTTGGTAGGTGTCCGGCGCGAACTCCTGAACGTCGTACCAGTTTTGCGTATCCATGCGCTTCCTCTCGGTGAGAGATGGGGACTTGCCGCCGGTCTATTTCCGGGCGTGGTCCTGTATCCAGACCTTGACGCGCGGGAATTCATATTCGTCCACCTCGCCCCAGTTTCCTCCGTCCACCTTCTTGGGCGGGTCGTGCTTTCCGGCCTCTAGCTCCTCCATCTGCTGGGCGAGTTCCCCGATGATCGAAGGATCGCCGTAGGGCTCGGTGTGGCCCGAGGTGATCCATCTGATCTCGACTTCGGCCGCGAGCTTTTCCATCTTCCTGAGCGAGGGCGGATAGTCGGAGAGCACGGCGGTGGGCACCTGGAGGAAGAGATACTCCTCGCACCGGATGAGGTCGCCCGAAACCAGGATTTTCTCCCGCTCGTCGTAAAGGGAAATGCTGCACGGAGAGTGGCCCGGCGTGTCGTAGATCCGGAGTTTCCTATCGCCGAGGTCGATCATATCGCCCTCCTGGAGGGTCCAGCCGAAGGTGGCCGGCGGGATGGCGTACTTCTCCGGATCGAACCAGTCCGGAAAAGAGTTTCCGTTCGCGGTCCACATTTTCACGAATCCCTGGGTGTTCTTGGAAAGGTCCGAGGCGAGGCAGTCTTTTCCGGCGGGATGAACCCCCACTTTGTCCCAGAGATGAGAGGCGCCGATGTGATCCCAGTGCGTATGGGTGAGAATATGGTCGATGGGCCGGTCGGTGATGCTCTCGCAGAGCCGGCGCAGGTTACCAACGCCGATGCCGCTGTCTAGGGAGACGGCTTTCTCGTCTCCCGCCAGCAAAAACATTTTGAACCGCCCGCCTTCCGTGATCTGATAGCTACCAGGCGCGAATTCTTTGACGGAATACCAGTCCTGAGTGTCCATTTGATCTCCTTTATCGAAAAAAAATTCCCGAAATGGCGTAACCCCGGAGGCGGGCGAACTCTCCCGCACCGCCGTCCCTCAGGATCCGCGTCTTCGACATGTGGTATTTCCCGGTTGAGCTTGTTTTTAATTTATCCCCACTGGCCTCCCGAATGAAGTAAATAGCTCATCCGCTAGCCTTTGTAGATGGGTTCCGGCTGGCTGAAAAAGCGCTCGATCAGATGGAAAATAATCTGGAAATTTTTCATCTGGAGACTTGCGTGCGAGATGCCGGGAATGACGGCGAATTGCTTGTCCGGATTCGGGAGCAAGTGGAAGAATTCCATCAGGTCTTCGTAGGAGGCGATGCCGTCCCATTCCCCACGCGTGATCAGAACCGGAACGGTCAACTTGCGCGGGTTGACCACCGGCAGCCGACGGGTCATGTCGATGTAGGTGCCGTTCGGCACCGAGTCGTCGAGTTCGCAGCAAGCCTCGGCGAACGCCTTGACCACGTCCGGGTATGCGGCTTTCGCGTGTTTGTCGCGGCTGAAAATGGTCCGGATGAATTTGGAGTGAATGGGGCGCCGATCGGTGCTCTTGGCCTTGGCGAAGCGCTTGGCTCTATCTTTCAGCGCGGGGCTCTCCTTTCCCGTCCACACAAAAGCATCGAGTACGACACGTTTGACGAACTGGGGATATTTCTGCGCGAAAAGGGCGGCGCGGAGAGCGCCCGAGGAAATCCCGTACATCAGAAAGGATTTCGCGCCCGAGGTCTTGCGGATGTATTTCGCCGTGGCCAAAAGATCTTCGGCTCCCCGCTTGATTCCGGCGTGAACCTTTCTGTCCTTGGTCGACCGCCCGTAGCCATCGTGGTCCATGCACCAAGTGTCGTATCCGCGCTCGGCAAGGTAATCCATCAGGGAGTGACCGGGCCGCCCCGGGACTTGAAGGTCGAACGAGGGAGTGGAGGCCACCGAGGAGCCGTGCACGAGGATGACCGATCCGGCGGGTTTTCGGAGCCCCTTGCGGCGCTTTCTCCATATGAACAGGTCGGCGCCATTGTGATGGGTCCAGTGTTTGGTTCCGATGATCTTGGGTTTCGCCATGGTGGTTACTTTCAATAGAGTCGAAAAAAGTGAAGGAGTTCGAGTGGGTTCGTTTGGGTGATTCGAGCAATCAGCGTACTATGCCGGGCTCGAAAAGAGAATTGCCCCTGAGATATTCGTGCGGCCCATTTCCCGAATTGTGGCGGAGGTAGCGTGGAGTTTGATTTTGATCACGTCCATTTCCTCGTCAGCGACGCTCGCGCGCTGACCGATTATTTCGAACGCGTATTCGGGATGAAGGCTGTCGAGTACATCGATGACCATAAGAGGGCGGTCTACGCTATTTTTCGCCTTGGGGGCGGTACGCTTAGGACTCGTGGCGTGAGGGAGGACGATTCACCCGACTCGCGGGCGCCCAGCCTCGTCGAGGGCCTGGACCATGTGGGTTTCGCCGTTGATGACGTTGACGCCACCACCGCCTGGCTGGAGTCGCGGGGAGCCGATATCCTGATGGCCCCCCAGCGGACGGGTATCGGTGGAAGGGCGATCGCCTTCATCCGGGGGCCCGGAAATATTCGTATCGAAATCTGCGAGCGTGTGCCGCCCGCCGGAGAGAACACTTGACCAAATCCGGCGCTGATTCCGAGGCGGCGGGGCGGGGCGGGGCCGTCGAATTGGCCGCGGGAAGCCTGGCGTTGGTGTTGGTCTGGGGAATGACCCAGCCGGTCATCAAGGCCTCGTATGATGGACTGAGCCCTTTTGCGCTCATTTGGATCCGCGCCGCCGTTTCAGCCCTGACCCTGACGGCGTGGATGGTTTTGATGAAGGTGCCCGATCGAACGACGCTACCCACCCCGGCGGCGGAGAGGGCGCACCGCATCCTTAACGGCATCCTCCACAACGCCTACATTCTGTTCCTGTATGTCGGGATGACGGGGACCCAGGCTGCCCGCGCTTCAGTGCTCTTCTACACCCAGCCCATCTGGGTCATGCTGTTCGCCGCCGCCCTTCTTCCGGGCGAGCGCATCACCGCCCACCGCTCCCTGGGTTTCGGTACGGCAATGGCGGGGACGATAGTTATTTTCTCCCAACGGATGGGTGGCGAGAGCGCGCTCTGGGCGGATTTATTCATCGTCATTTCGGCGTTGATCTGGGCATTCCAGGCGATACACTTCAAGAAATATCTGGCCCGCTCCGATATGTTCGCCGTGACGCGGTGGGCCATGATTATCGGCGCCCCGCTCTACCTGGCTCTTTCCTGGTTGACCGAGGGCGGGGGCCGGTATGCGTTTGGCCCTGCTGAGTTCTACGCGATATTTCACATGGGGGTGATCTCGAGCGGACTCGTTCTCGTCCTATGGGCCCATCTGATGCTCAAGCACTCGCCCGCCCGGGTTTCGGTCTTTCTGTTCATGACGCCGGCGGTGGGCGTCGCGGGCAGCGCGGTCATGCTGGGCGAAGCGGTGGGCTGGAACCTACTGTCGGGCGCGGCGTTGACGATAACGGGCGTTTGGCTGGTAACGGTCGGGGGGAGAAGAAGCTCGGGGAGAGTGTAGGGCCGGGGCCGATTTGAATCCTTTATTCTCGTCGGAGGAGTTTATATGCCGAAGTTGATTGATGGTCCTACGCGAATCGAGGCGGCGGGCAACAAGCCCAAGTTGATTGACGAGTTTTTCGGGCGCGTGAACTCGGGAGACGACCGCGTGAGCATCGCCCGCATGCGCAGCCCGGGGGGATGGATCGAGCCGGGGCAAAAGCCCGAATTCGACGAATTCACGATTGTCCTGAAAGGAGAGTTGCTCGTCGAGCACGAAAGCGGCGCGATGTAAGTGGCCGCCGGCCAGGCGGTGGTTTGCCGCCGGGGGGAGTGGGTGCGCTATTCGATCCCCGGAGAGGTGGGGGCCGAGTATATCGCCGTCTGCCTTCCGGCTTTTTCGGTGGAGAACGTCCACCGCGATTCGGAATAGATTAGTCAGGCCCTGGTCCCGGCCGTCTCGAACACGCTGGCGGGAACGAGGACAGAGCCCTCCATCAGACGGCGGGCGGTTCGATGGACAATGACTTTCTCGGCGCGGGGGCCTTCCGGCGTCTCCGACACTTCGGCGCCGACGGGCTGGACCCCCGAGGCGTGGCCGAGAATGAGAGAGCCCGTTTTGGTTTGGGCCGCCTCGTAGGGAATCGTTCCCGAAATCCGTGCTGCGACGGCGAGGCACATCGAACCGGTGAGCGGGTAGGCGCGGTGGGTTTTTCCCATCGACATCATCCGGCTGAGAATGTCGAACGAGTCGGCGGGGACCGGCGCGCCGGTGAGGTCGAGATATTCTTTCGGCGGCGAGACGAGGGCCACCTTCGGAACCAGGGGAGAGGACTCCGACGCAGCCCGGCGATTGGGCGATATTCCCATCCGGACGGCCGCTTCCGCCCGGATCTGTTCGAGATTCACCACGGCCGTATGATTCGCGTCGATGACGCCCGGCGTTTCCTTCAGGGTGAGGCCAAGGTCCTCCGCCCGGACGAAAACGCCGGGGGTTGTCGCGTCCACAAGACTGACCTCGATCCGCCCGATTCCCTCGATGTCGAACATATCGATAGTATTTCCGGTGGGCAGCAGCTTTCCGGTCGAGGCCCCGCCGGGATCGGTGAATTCCAGAGTGATGAGCGAACTCGTACCGGCGACGCCGGGAAGGGCATAATCGCCCTCGACGGCCGGACGGCCTTCCTCGACCCGGAATTTCGAGATGATGATCTTGTTCGTGTTCGTGTTGTGAATGCGGACAATTGCCTCATCGCCCGCAGGCGGGGGGACAAGGCCTTCATCGACCGCGAAGTGGCCCACCGCGCTCGACATATTCCCGCAGTTGCCCGCGTAGTCCACCAGAGGGGCATCCACGGAGACCTGTCCGAAGGTGTAGTCCACGTCGGCGTCGGGGCGGGAGGAGGGCCCGATGACGGCGACCTTGCTGAGAGAGGAGATGCCCCCGCCGAGGCCGTCGAGTTGGCGGCCGTTGGGGTCCGGGCTCCCGATGGCGCGAAGGAAAATTTCGTCCCTCATGCGCGGATCGCCGGTGATGTCTTTTGCGTTGAAAAATATAGCGCGGCTCGTTCCGCCCCGGTAAAAAACGGCTGGAATTTTTCGCTGTGTCATGGGTCCTTGGGTCCGTGCCCTGGTTGAGGCGTGGACCCCTCCTTGAAGAGAGAAGCTAGTCGTAAATCTCCGGATTTACAAGCGAGGTGGCCCGTTCGCCCTCGACGGCGCGGCGGATGTTGTCGCAGAGAAGCTGGGTGCTTCGTTGCTGAACGCCTGAGGTGTGCGAGGCGCTGTGAGGGGATATGACGACGCTGGGCAGACCGAGAATCGGATGTCCCTCGGGCAGGGGCTCGGGTGCGGTCACATCAAGTCCAGCCCCGGCGAATTTTCCGCCGGCGATGGCTTCGGCCATGGCGTCGATATCCACGTGCGCTCCTCGGGCGATATTGATCAGGAAAGCCGTGTCTTTCATCAAGGCGATCTCTTTTGCGCCGATCAGGCCCCGGCTCTCTTCGGTGAGCGGAAGGGAGAGCAGAAGGTAATCCGCCCGGGGCAGGAGTTCCTCGAGAGTGGCGGTTTCCTCGACGGTGAAGCCCTCGGGCCAGAATTTTCCGGGCGTGCGCGTGTAGGCGATAATTTCCATCCCGAACGCGGCGCACCTTTTGGCGACGCCCCGGCCGATATTTCCAAGGCCGACGATTCCGAGGGTGGCGCCCATCAACTCGTTGTGCTGGATGGTTGTGTGGCCTTCCTTCCAGAGCCACGGCCTTCGGGAGACCATGAGCATGAGCGTAATCGCGTGCTCGGCGATGGCGTCCGAGCGGAGATGGCCGGGAGTGTTCAGTACCGGGATTTTCAGGGCGGTGGCCGTCGCGACATCGATGGAGTCTACCCCGGTTCCGCCCTTGCCGACGGCGCGCAAATCGTCGGCCGCCCTCATCATTTCGCCGGTGAGAGGCTCAAAGCTGGTGAGGATCACGCGGGCGCCCTTCGCCGCGCGCAGGATGGTTTCGGTGTCGAACGACTCGGGGATGACGAGCTCGTACCCCTCGGGGAGGCACTCGCGCAAGAACCGCTGCCGGTTCGGCTCACGGATGCGGTAATCCACATTTAGTACGCGGTGTGCCATCTGGGTTCACTCCAAGGGCGTCTTCGGCGGGTTCCCTGCCGTTCAGTCGTAAATTTCTGGATTGACGAGCGACTCGACGCGCTTTCCTTCCACCGCGAGGCGGATGCTCTCTGCGAGAAGGGCGTAGCTCTCCCGCTGGGTGCTTTCGGTCTGCGCGGCGCAGTGAGGCGATATCACAACATTGTCCAGTGAGAAAATCGGGTGGTCGTCAGGAGTCGGATCGGGTTCGATTACATCGAGGCCGGCCCCTGCGACATTTCCCTCTCCGATCGCGACGACAAGATCGTCCGTTACGACGTGACCGCCCCGGGAAACGTTGATGAGAAACGCGGAGGGTTTCATCAGAGCGAACTCTTTGGCTCCGATCAGTCCCCGGGTTTCGCCGTTTAGCGGGAGGGAGAGGATCACGTAGTCCGCCCGGGCGAGGAGTTCCTCGAGAGTGCCGGTTTCCTCTACCGAGAATCCTTCGGGCTTGAATTTGCCGCGCGTCCGCGTGTAGGCGAGGACGTTCATGTCGAATGCGGCGCAGCGCGCGGCGATACGCTGACCGATATTGCCGAGGCCGACGATTCCGGCCGATGCGCCGGACATCTGAATATGAAGAGGAGGCCTTTTCTCCCCGCGCCAGAGCCAGGGCTTCCGGGAGAGCATTATCATCAGGGTCAAGGCGTGTTCGGCCACGGGCGTGGCGCGCATCCAGCCGGGGGCGTGGGCGACCGGTATTTTCATTGCCGTCGCGGTGGCCACGTCGATGGAGTCCACCCCCGTTCCCGCCTTGCCGACCACACGCAAATTGGGTGCGGCCTCCATCGTCTCGGCCGTGATGTCGCCGAGGCCGGTGACGAGAGCACTGGCTGTTTCAAGTTCCTTACGCATGGCGGCCATCTCGAAATCTTTTGGAACGACAAGTTCATATCCTTCGGCCAGATGGTCGGTGAGAAATTGTTGACGCCCCGCGTCTTTCCATCTGGGATCGACCGCAACTACCCGGTAGGTCATTCGCTAAGCTCCATTATCTGAGGCGGGTTTCTTGTTTCCGGACTTCTCGTGTGCATCGGCCATGATTGGAACGCCCGGTTTCCGAGGGGGAGGACGGGTCCGCCGAATCGTGCGCAGACCCATCCCGCTCGACGCGGACCTTGAAGCCGCGATGTGCTGGACTCTTCGAAAGGGAAGAGGCACCGGACTCATGGCGTCTCCTGATGAGCGGTTATGCCGCCCGAGGGGTAGCTTCCGTTCGCCCTCGCTGTATGAGGAAGGAGGCTCCCAGAAGGAGGACGCCTAAGACATATGTCGGATAATGGTAATCTCCTTCCATCGAAAAAGTAAATAAAAAGAATCGTTCAACGGGCAGGAGCAGACAAATCGAAGAGAGGAAAAGTAAAGCTCGCTCCGGACCCATGGTTGTTTTAATGAGAAAGCCCTCTAGCCATCCCGCCCAGCCCACGATCCCAAACAGACAGGCAATGAAAGTGATGGTGACCTCGGTTGAGGTGCCGGTAAGGAGAATCGGTGTGTATACAAAAAGAAAGGGCATGACGAAGAGCCAGGAGGCGAGCTTCAACGCCTGGAATCCGGTTTTTAGCGGATCGGAGGTGGCGATGGCGCTCGCCGCATAGGCGGCCAGGGCGACAGGCGGCGTCACGGCGCTGACGACGGCTACCCAGAAGCAGATGAGGTGCGCCGTCAGTGTGGGGACGCCCAGGTTCGTCAGGGCGATGACCCCGAAGATAACGAGGACGACATAGCTTGCCGTGATGGGCAACCCCATGCCCACGACATAGCCGGCCACGATGACCCAAAAGATAGTAAGCGGTAAAAGGCCGAAGCTGAATTCGGTGAGCACGATGGAAATCCGTCCCGACAGATCGCTCTGTGTGGCGCAGGAGAGGAGGATTCCGAGCACGCCGGCGATGCAACCGACCACAAGCGTGTTCTTCGCCCCCGCTTCGAGGGAAATCCAGATCACTTTGACCAACTCGGTGAATGTTTTTCCCAGGCGGGTGAAAAGCTCGCTTCCCGTGGCAGGGGCGATATCTTCGTTTTCACCAGGGTTCGCCGGCCGGGGAGAAATTTCGGGGACGGTGAATCCCGCCGCGAGGATTTCGCCTATTTTCAGGAAGAGGTAGAGCGCCACGACCCAGAAAAGACCGTCCCCCATATTGAGGCCGCGCAGAGTGTCGGCGAACCACGAGAACGGCGCGCCCACCCTCAGCCCCAGGTAGTAGGCGAAGACCCCGAACAAAAGAGAGAGGCCCAGGAAAGGCCGCCAGGTTCGATCGGACCAGGGCGTTCGGATTTCGTTGAGCATGTCGGCGCTCTTGAGCATGATGATCAGACAGATGGTCTTGAACGCCGCGAGAAACGCCGAATCGCCGATCATGAGGTAGTAGATCATGAAGGGGATTGGCAGGAGGAAATGAATGCGCGGCAGGATTTTCGGCCACGGGGGAAGTTCGTCGGTGGGAACTCCGAGCAGGCCGCGCCTCACCGCGCGGAGATATACCATATAGCCGACCGAGAGATAGTAGAGAATCGCCGGAAGGGCTGCGACCTTGATAATATGGAAATAGCTGGTCTCGGTCAGCTGGGCGATCAGGAAGGCGCCGCCGGCCATGATCGGAGGCATGTAGGCGCCCCCCGTCGAGGCGGCGGCCTCGACCGCGCCGGCGAATTCAGAGCGGTAGCCCACGCGCTTCATGAGCGGAATGGTGAAGGTGCCCGTCGTCACGACGTTGGCGACGCCGCTGCCCGAAATCATTCCGAAGAGCCCGCTCGATATGACGGCGGTTAGCCCGGGCCCCCCGGTTTTGTGGCCGGTGAGGCGGAATGTCGTGTCGATGAGGATGGCGCCGAGCCCGGTTTTTTCGAGAAACGCCCCCAGCACGACGAAGATGACGATATAGGTGGCGAACACCTCGACGATAAGGCCAGTCATGCCGTCGGCCTCGAGCATGAGGAACTCGGCCACCCGGCCCAGCCCGAAGCCGTCGTGATAGAAAATGCTCTCGGTTGATGGCAACTGGGCGATGGGTTTGAAGGTGTATATGAGAAAGAAAAAGCCGATGAGGGGGATGACCGGGCCCACCACGCGACGGGCGATCTCGAAGCTCACGGCCGCCAGCAGGCCGGAGAAAATCACCACCGACGTGGGCACCGGGCCGCCGACCCGTTCGACCAGCTCGACATTACTGATTACCCACCAGACGATGGGAGCGATACCCGCGCCCAGATAAAGCCAATCCGATATCAGGGGCTTCTCGGGGATTTCCTCCATGGTAGCCTCTCTCCAGTAGAGAACCGCCCCGAGGATCGCTCCCAGCAAGGCCGCCACCGCCGCCGCGCCCCCGGTGAAGTCGTTCCAGAGATATGTCCGGCCGGCGAGCGTCCAGTAGGCCCAGAGGAGATAGACGGCGCACATCAGCATATGGGTGAGGAAAAGAAAAATCTCATCCAGCCACGAGAAGTTCTCCCGAATCGAGGTTTGACGGCCCTTGTAGACCATCACGCATAGCGCCGCGGTGCACAGAATATAGGTGCCTTTGAAATATTCCGATATGGGCGGGCCGAAAAAAGAGATATGAATGAAGAAATAAGAGAAGCAGACCGCGATGACAGCGACGACCATGCGAGCCGGCCCCGTTAACTCGCGGGGCTTGATCATGCTTTCGGCGACGAGGCCGAGCTTGATGAGGAAAGAGATAATATTTTGGAGCATGGTTCCCCTTCGGAGGGCGTTTACAGGTCAAGAGGCGAATAATTCAGGGGGGGGATGCAGGGGAGCGAGATGACCTCGCCCCCCTGCCCGAATGCCGACCCCCTGTCGCCGGCGGTCTATTGTACGGCCGGCGCCGGAAGAGATTCCTAGTATCCTTCTACGACTCCGCCGGGCACGTCCGCGCCGCGCTCTTTCCAGTAGCGGGCGGCGGCGGGATGCACCTTGATCCCGTGCTGTTTGAGAGCGGAGAAGTTGCCGCTCAGGTCGCGCCAGTACTTGGCAGTCTTCGTAAGCTGCTTGAGGTTCTTGGGGTCTGCGATAACCTTGAGCATGTTATAGACGGCTCCGTTGGACATCTGCTTGTGCGCGATCCACCAGACGTCATACGCGATGGATCGGGCGGGCGCGTTCATGCCTTTGACTTCTTTTTGAACGGGGATGGTCTTGGGTACGTAGAACTTGAAGTTGCCCGTGACTTTCTTTTGCTCCGCCTCGGTAAAGCTGATGTAGCGCACCGGCTTGCTAATTGAAAGCCGAGTGAGCGCCGGAATGGTGAAGGGGGAGCCGGCCGAGCAGTACACGTCGATCTGTCGGTCGCCCAGGGCGCGGCCCGCGGCGGTGAATCCCAGGTAGCGCGGTATGATCTTCGATTTTTTGGGGTTCTTGATATTGTACAGCCCGAGGGTGTCGAAGATGTTCCGGCAGTTAACGTGGCTTCCCGTCCCCTGCTTGAGCAGACTCACGACCTTGCCCTTCATATCGGAGTAGGATTTGATCGGGCTGTCGGCGAGAACGGCAATGATCTGCGACTGGGCACGGACGTTGGCGACGACGCGGAAGTTTTTGCTCGCGCCGTCTTTCTTGAAGAGGCCGGTGCCGGTCCAGGACTGGTAGACCTGGCCGATATGACCCCAGGCGGTGGCGAACTCGCCCAGGCTCACCCGGCGGACGTTGGCCACCGAGCCTGCCGACGGGGAGTACTGGAAGTAGAACTTTTTGCCGATCTTTCTGTTGAGCAGCTGGGTGCCCGCGCTCGTGGCGGGGTGCCAGGAGCCGCCCGAGGGGCCGCCGCCAAAACGGTAGCGCTCGCGCTCGGCGGCCGGGGCCGAGCTTGCAACGAGGGCGACGGCGGCCGCGGCGACAACAATCAAAGATAGTTTTTTCTTCATCAGACAATCCTCCTGGAGAGAGATTTACATCCATGCCGTCGTGCACCGCACTCTGGACTCATGAAGGCGGGCAGCCGGCGCTGTGTGAACCGGAACGAGGGGTGATGAATTTCGTAAAAAAAACAACTGCTTTGACCCCGAAAATTCCAGAGGGCAATTTCTTTCTTATTCCATTTCCAATTATTGGAGCTATTATCCCTTCCTCGAAATGAATGTCAAGATAGACTTTTGATCCCGCTTTGAGGCGAAATGATCGCGCCCACCCCTTTACGCGGCTGGGCACCCCCCGCCGGATTGTGGTAAGGGGGGTATCTCGATTCACGAAATCACGGCGGGCCGGGGGCTTCGTATTCCGCTTGTCCGGAACCGGCCCCATTATTGGAGTTTTAATCTATTTTCGAAGCGCCCGCCGCAGAAGGGGCGATTCCGGGAGGGAGGCTCAATGAAAGCGATACATGTTCACGAATTTGGCGGCCCGGAGGTGATGAAATACGAGGAAGCCGAGGACCTTTCGACCGGGCCGGGCCAGGTGCTCATCGAAGTGCGGGCGGCCGGAGTGAACCCTGTGGACACGACATTCCGCTCGGGCGCCCATCCTCTATCAAAGTCCCTCGAGCTCCCCTGGACGCCTGGGATCGACGCGGCCGGCGAGGTCGTCGAGGTGGGCGCGGGCGTCGAAGGTTTCAAACCGGGGGACCGCGTATTCGGCGCGGCGATGACCGGGAGCTACGCCGAAAGGTCAGGGTTGAACGGTCTCCGCACAGCGCATATCCCCTCAAACCTCTCGTTCGAGGATTGCGCCTCGTTCCCGGTGGTGCTCTACACCGCGTTCTACGCTCTCGTCGTCAAGGCCGGAGTTCAGCCGGGACAGACGGTTCTCGTCCACGCCGGAGCGGGTGGCGTGGGCTCGATGGCGATCCAGATCGCGAAAGCAGCCGGCGCCCGGGTCATCACGACCGTGAGTTCGAAGGAGAAGGCCGATGTCGCCTCCTCGCTGGGAGCGGATGTCGTCGTGAACTACCGGGAGGAGGATTTTGCCGAAAGATGCGCGGCGGAGACCGGCGGGAATGGGGTTGATTCGGTCATTGAGATGGTTTCGGCCGAGAATTTCGACGGAAGCTGCCGCGCCCTTAAAAAGGAGGGGAAACTGGTTCTCTTGGGCGCCGGGACGGGGAAAAATCCGGTCGGCTCGGTCACTTACCCGCCTTTTTACTCGAAGGACATCGATGTTCGCGGGATGAGCCTGTTCAACGCCGATTCGGTGTTCTCCGACATGCTACGGCAGGTGGACCATCTTCTGGAGACCGGAAAGGTCCGCCCGCTCGTTGGCGAGGTGATTCCGATTGCCGAGGCGGCCCGCGCCCATGAAGTCTTGATAACAGGCAAGGTGCCGGGAAAGATCGTTCTGAAGGTGTAGTATGGAGGGGGCGCCGTGGGCGCACTGGAGGGAATTCTCGTTCTCGATTTGACCCGCTATGTGGCGGGACCGTTCGCCACGCTCGCCCTCTCGGACGCGGGAGCGGACGTGGTGAAAATCGAGCCGCCCGGTGGCGACACGATTCGCCGCTTTCCCTCGACGCTCGAGGGCGGCAGCCGCCTGTTCCTCGGCCTGAACCGGGGCAAGCAAAGCCTGGCCATCGATCTCAAGAAGGAGCAGGGACAGGAAATCGTCCGGCGTATGGCCAGAAGAGCGGATGTCTTCATCGAGGGAAACCGCCCCGGCGTCGCCGAAAATCTCGGGCTCGGCTACGAGTCGCTTTCCGCCGAAAATCCGCGGCTGGTCTATGCCTCGGTCTCCGCCTACGGTCAGAAGGGCCCTCTCCGCGAACGCCGCGGGCTTGACCCCATTCTTCAGACCCACGCGGGCATCCCCTCCCAGCAGGCCGAAAATGGCGAGCCGCGCCTCGTTCAGGGGCACTTCGTGGATTATTTCACCGGCTCTTTGACCATCGGGGCCGTGATGATGGCCCTCTTCGAGCGCAACCGCACCGGCCGGGGCCAGTATATTGACACCTCCCTGCTCGGGAGCGCCGCCGCCATGCAGGCCGGGCGGCTTGTCTGGGCCTCGGACCGCGAGCCGATCGATGAAGTCCGGGACGCCCTGAACGATAGAATCGCGCGAATCTACGACTCGGCCGACGGGCAATTCTACCTTTATCTGGATGCCGATGGTTTTTGGGAGCGGGGCCTGGATGTTCTGGGCCTGGAGGAACTGAAGCGCGATCCCCGCTACGCGACTCACCTCGGGCGCCACGCCGAACGGGAGCGAATCATCGCCGAGGTCCAGGAGGTATTGTTGACCAAGCCCGCCGACGAGTGGATCGAGCTGTTCGAGGAGGTCGGTGTCCCCAGCGCGTTGGTGCGACCGCCCTCGGCCCTGCTCGAGGACGATCAGATGCGGGCCATGGGTTTTTTGACCCAGGCGGTCCACCCGGAGCTCGGGACCCTGCGGATGATGGGCGCTCCCTACCGCCTCGAGGCGTCTTCCACCCGGGAGGGGGCCCCGCCGCTGCTGGGCGAGCACACCGATGAAATCCTCTCCGGCGAGGGATACGGCGCCGATGAAATCGCCGGCCTCCGCGAGAGCGAAGTGGTTTTTTAGAGCATTCGCCGAATCACTGTCTTCGTTGATCTCTCAAAAGCGTAGCCGTACCATTGAGCTGATCCCCATCAGTTTTAGTCGAAAAGGAATCGTTTTTTATTTTATTTCCGGCCCATTTGCCGGCGATGCGATTAAGGAGAAAAAATGACAATCAAGAAGCTGAGAACAGAACGCGACAACCAACAGTGGATGCTCGATCTGGCCCTTAACATGCGCGGCCGCGTTCAAAACTTCGAGCGCGACTACCTCGAACTACCCGGAGGGAAGCGGGCCCACAACTATCAGATGCTCCCCAAGGTCTGGCGCGAGGCGGCCGAGTTTCACGAAAAACTCGCCAAGAAGGCGCAGGCCGAAGGTTTCCCTCAGACGGCCACCGAGCACTACGACCACGCCATCGAGTCCTACCGAATGGCGCAGCACCCGATTTTCTACGATGACAACCCCGTGAAAATCTATCTCTGCGACAAGATGAACGAGATGGTGGATCGCCGCTCGGAGTGCGCTTCCTATCCCATCGAGCGCGTACAGGTCCCCTTCGACGACGGGAAGTCGATCTCATGCCTTCTTCACCTGCTTCCCGACCGGCGTAAGGCGCCGTGCATCATCTACGTTCCGGGAATGGACCAGTCCAAGGAGGTTTTCCCCTGGGCGCGGCTCAACGTCGCCGCCGAAAGGGGTTTTCACGTGATAGCTATGGACGGCCCCGGCCAGGGGGATTCGAATATTCAAAAAATTCGCGCCGTCGGGGACAATTACGAACGCGCCGGGGCGGCGGTCATCGATTACCTTCTGGGCCGCGAGGAGATCGAGCCCTCGAAGATCGCCATCTACGGAATCAGCATGGGAAGTTTCTGGTCGCTTCGCCTGGCGAGCTACGACCACCGGATCGCGGCGTTGGCGAGCGCGGTGGCCTGCTTCTATCCGAACAACACGATCTTCACGCAGTCGTCTCCGCGCTTTAAGCAGGTTTTCATGTACATGGCGGGGATGAACGATGAGGAAGAGTTCAACGAGATGGCGAAAAACATGACGGTCAAGGGATATATGGACAAGGTCCAGTGCCCGACGCTGCTCGCCACGGGCGAGTTCGACCCGCTTTGCCCGCTCGAGGACGCCATCGAGGTATATGGGGATCTGACCTGCAAGAAAGAAATGTGGGTCTTCGAGAATCAGTTCCACCCGCTGGTGAAGCTGAAGAATCTGGCCGGCCTGGACCACCATCAATACATCGTGGATTGGCTCCACCGCGCCTTGTTCGACGGAAATGTGAATGACGACCGGATCGCCTACATCACGGAAAACGGAGAGGGCCCCTTCGGCGACTGCGAATGGACTCCGACGGTGGGACCCGGGCAAACCTACTTTTAATAAACTCCACGATTATCGCTCCGACCCTCCCGGGCGGGCCGCTCAAGGCCCGTCCGGGAGTTTTGTCAAAACCCGACGAGGCCCAGATTGAATACCTATTTCGCCATAGGATTGGCCCTTTGTGCGGCATCAACGTTCGGCGCGTTCAGCGTTATGGCCCGGAAGGCCATGAACATGGGCAGCGCCTTCTCGGCCTCGTTGATATCGGTCATCGTCGGTCTTCCGTTTATGGTGGCCTTGTCCTTTTATCTCTCCGATTGGGAAAAACTCACCCTCGAGGCCGCCCTCTGGTTTTCTCTGACCGGTTTTCTGGCGCCTGGCCTCGCCCGGCCCCTGGTTTATCTGAGCATCCGCTATATCGGAGTCGGACGGGCGATGCCCCTGATTACGGTGACGCCGTTCATCTCGACTGTCGTGGCGGTCGTCTGGTTGGGCGAGCAGCCGGCTCCGGTCATTTTCGGGGCGACCGCGCTGGTGGTGTCCGGGTGTTTTTTGATCGCGCTCAAGCCCGAGGGCGACAAGGACTGGCGAAGGATTCACCTTCTCCTGCCCTTCGCGCATTCGCTGGTCATGGCATTTGCTTCGACCACCCGGCGGTACTCGCTTCTGGTGATGCCGGACATCATGATCGGCATCATCATCGCGAGTCTCGCGTCGATCCCCGCTTTTTTTCTTTTCCTGCCGTTTCTCCCGCCGGAGGAGCGGTGGCGGGTCGAGACCGGGGGATACAAGATGATGATTCTCACTGGCCTGCTGAACTCGTTCTCGTTTCTCGTTTTCTTCTCGGCGTTTCAGTTCGGACCCGTTTCGATTGTCGTTCCGATCGGATACGCCGCTCCGCTGTTCGCACTGGTCTTTACACGAATCTGGCTCCGGGACGAGGAAGTCCTGACCTGGCAAAAATGGACGGGCGCCGTCACTCTGCTCATCGGCGTGGTTCTGATCGTGACGAACGCGCCCTGAGGCGCTGTGAAGTCATTCTCCCTGGTTTGCTCTCCGGCGGTTCAAAGACAAAAATAGGAGCGGCGCGTTTCGCGCCAGTTGGACAAAGATAGGAGCGGCGCTTTTTGCGCCGCCCGGAGGTGGAAAATATCTCCCGAAGGAAAGCGGGATTCCAGGGAATGGGCGCTCGATATTCTGGGCCTTTCTCCGGCCGCGGTCGCTGAGGATATTCACCACGCCTACCGGCGGTTGACGTTCGAGTTCCACCCCGATCGGCACGCGGGCCGGCCCGAGATGGAGGCGCGCTTCGAGGAGATCGTCGAAGCCTACGAAGCGCTGAGGTCCGAGGCATCGGACGGGGATTCCCATCATCCCGGCGAGCCCCCCCGGCGGGGACGCGATCTTCATTACGATATCCGGTTGGATTTTCTCGAAGCCGCCGCCGGCGGTGAGGTGAGCGTTCAGATTGAGCGCCCCTTCGTCTGCCCGGGCTGCGGCGGCGGGGAGGGGGCGGTCGTCCGGGCCATCATCCCCTCCGGAATCGAGGATGGCGAGGAGGTCCGCGTCCCGGCCGAGGGGGCTCCCGGCGGCGCCGGAGGCAGGCCGGGGGATCTTGTCCTCAAGGTGACCTCGGCGCGTCATCCCGCCCTCGAACGGCGGGGGCTCAATGTGCACAGCGAGGTCCGCGTCCCCCGGTTTCGTCTGGTCGACGGGGGAACCGTTCGGGTTTTTACGGTGCGGGGGGCCGCCCACGTCGAAATCCCGCCGAAGACGAGGCCGGGCCGTACCTTCCGCCTCAAGGGATGGGGGATCAGCCGCCGCCGGAGCGGAAGGACGGTCACGGGCGATCACGTTGTCCGGATTCTCGAGATGCCGGCCAAGTCGCCCAAGGCGCCCGGAAGGCGGTAGCGCTACTCCGCCTCCACCAGCTCCCAGAGCGTTCCCATCGTGCTGCCGGGTTTGATGAAGGCGACGATGTGGCCCATGAAGCCGGGCCGCGGAACCTCGTCGATGAGTTCGAACCCCTCGGATTTAAGGCGCGCCAGTTCGGCTTTGATGTCGGCCACCTCGTAGGCGACGTGATGGATACCCTCTCCGTTTTTCGCGATGAATCTCGAGACGCTAGATTCGCCCTCGATGGGCGCGATCGGCTCGATCAGGTCGCCGCCCAGGTCGAGCATGGAGAGGTCCACCCGGCCGTCTCCGGAGGGCTCGCGTCCGAGCAGCTTCGCCCCCGCGCTCTCGTAGAGGGCGATGGCCCCGTCCATATCCTTCACGGCGACTCCGATGTGATGAATTTTAGTGAACATTTTTTCCTCCGTTCGTTGAAATGTGTAGTTCTAGGCGTTTCTCGTCAGCCAGACCCCGTCCTCGCCGTCCACCTCCCGGAGGCGGACGTTCACCCGTTCGGCCGGTGCTGTGGGAACGTTCTTTCCAACAAAATCGGGCCGGAAGGGAAGCTCACGGTGTCCCCGGTCGATTAGTATGGCGAGCCAGACCCGGCGCGGCCGCCCGATCTCGGTCAGCGCGTCGAGGGCGGCGCGGACCGTGCGCCCGGTGAAGAATACATCGTCCACTAGGACGATCTGACGTTCGGCGAGGTCGAATTCGATTTCGGTTGGGCCGAAAATTTTCTGGCCGCTTGGGTGATCCACATCGTCGCGGTGCACCCCGATGTCGAGGATGCCGACGGGCGGGTCGATTGTTTCCATCTCGCCGAGCATACCGGCCAGCCGCCGGGCGAGAGGCTCCCCGCGGGTGCGTACCCCAATCACGGCCAGGTCGGGGTCTCCCGCGCATTTCTCGATAATTTCGGAGGCCATGCGGCGAAGGGCGAGTTCCACCTCCCGCTCCTTCATCAATAAGGCGCTTCCGCTCCCCTCGGCGGCCAATGGCCTCTCCTGATTAATAAGATTCCGCTTCAAAAAGCGCGGCAAAAGTTTTCCGAGGCGACAGGGTTACCCTGGGGCGACAGGGTGCCCCGAATCCTGCCGGCGGGAAACCCCCTCAGCCTCAATCCGGCCTGCCGCCCTCTTCAGGCCCGAGGCGGGCCCCGAAGCGGCGGCGAACAAACGCCTCGGCCTCCTCCCTCGATCGGACGCGGCCCTCGAGTTGTTCGTCGTCGAGCGCGGCGAGTATTTCCTGAAAAAGGGGCCCCGGTGCGAATCCCATCCGGGCGAGGGTGTGCCCGTCGAGGACGCGGTCGGGCCTCAGCGCCTCCTCGCCGAATTCGGCCTGTTTGTCCAGGCAAAACCGGTGCGCCGTGAGGTCGCCGTGGCTCGCCAGGCGATCGATCCGGTGCAGCTCCAGAAGCTTGGCGAAAAACGGCTCGCGCAAAAACCGCTTCAGCGTACTCTCGCGCATTTTTTCCACATCGAGGAATTTCATGTGACTCTTCACAACGTCGCGGATGAGGCGCTTCTCCTCGCCCGGCATGTTCAACCGCTCGCAGATTTCCTCCGCGATTCGCGTGCCCGCCTCAGCGTGGTTGATAAACCGGATCCGGTCGGTTTCAGAGAAGGTCTCGGGTTTACCGGCATCGTGTAAAAGAACCGCCCAGGCGAGGACGGGGGCCGGCGCGTTTAACTGGGCCAGGGCCTTGATTGTATGCTTCCACACATCGCCCTCGGGGTGCTCGTCGGGTGGCTGGGCCACCCCCTCCATTTTCGCCACCTCGGGCAGGACTTCGGCGAGCAGCCCCGTCTCCCGCAGCATCTCGAAAGCACGGTCCGCCCTCCCGCCGGTGAGCATCGCCGTGAGTTCGCCGTACTTGCGCTCGGCGCTGGTGTGGCTGATTTGCGGGGCGCACCGGTAAATGGCGGCGAGGGTCTCGAGCTCGATTTCGTAGCCGAACCGCGCGGCGAAGCGCACCGCCCGGAGCATCCGCAGGTGATCCTCCCCGAAGCGCCCGAGGGGATCGCCGATGGCGCGGATGAGCCGGTCCTCGATGTCTTCCCGGCCGCCGACGTAGTCGAGGAGCTCGTTAGCAACAGGGTCGAAAAATATTCCGTTGATGGTGAAATCGCGCCGCTGGGCGTCCTCTTTTTCGTTCGCGGGCTTGACGCTGCTCGGGCGGCGGCCGTCGAGATAGGGTCCCTCGGAGCGAAATTGCGCGACCTCGAAGGAGGCGTCGCCGACCATGACGCGGACGACGCCGAACTTTGCGCCGACCGGCACTGTGCGCTCGAAGAGGCCCATGATCTCCTCCGGGCCGGCGCCGGTGGCGATATCCCAATCCTCGGGCGTCAGGCCCATGAGGTGATCGCGCACGCACCCCCCCGCGAGAAGCGCCCGGTGACCGCTGTCGCGGAGTTTCCCTAATATTTGAAGGGCCCCCCCGGGGGGCCTGATTTCCGTCATGAAGCTGTTCTCCGCCGGGCGTGAAGGGCAAAGCGCCCCCCGCTTTCCGGGGAACGATAGCGGAATCTCCCTCATCCATCGAGGGGCGGCGGGTTACGCGGGCGATCCCCAAAATATCGGTTGATGGCGCCCCGGGCACTCTGATAGCGTGGCGCACACAGGGAGAAAAACCAATGCGCTACGCAGTAATGCCGGCTATCGCGGTTTTCATTGCGCTCGCCGCCCCGGTCGCACCGGCCGCCTCGGCCGCGCCGGTCGTCCCGGGTGTCCCGGCCGCCACCCGCTCCGGGGAGTCTCTCGGGCGAGGCCTGCGGGCGACCGCCGCCGGGCGCTACGGCGAGGCCATTCGCCTTTTCGCGGGCATGGTGAAGAAAGCCCCGGGTGAAGCGGCGGGTTATTTTTTCCTCGCATCGGTCTACAACATCCTGGCCGGGCATTTCGACGATGCCGCCTACCGCGCGGGTTTTGACCGAAACATTTCCCGGTCCCTGGCGCTCTCCGAGGAACGGATCAAAGCGACCCCCGCCGATGCGGAGGCTCACCTTATCGCCGGGCTCACGATGGGGTTGCTCGGGATGGACGCCGCCCGCCGGAAGAGCTATGTCCGCGCGTTCGTCAGGAGCCGGAGATCGAAAAGATATCTCGAGCGGGCCGTCGCGCTCGACCCGGGTCTGGAGGACGCCTACTACGGGCTGGGGCTTTATTATTTCTGGCGCGTGCGCGCGAAATGGCTCAGGCAGCTTGCGCCCCTCCTCGGCGACACGGGGGAGAAGGGTCTCGCATTCATGCGCCGCGCGGCCTGGGGGGGAGGGTGGCTCCGCGACCTGGCGCGAATTGAGCTGGTCTACTCGCTCTACGCGGAAAAACAATACGAGGAGGCCGGCCGGCTGATCGACGGGATCATCGCGGACTATCCCGGCCAGCCTCATTATCTGTTCGCCCGCGCCGAGGGCTATTTCATCCGCGAGGACTTCAAGCGGGCGAGAGCGATGTTCGGACGCCTCCGCCGGCGCTTCATACGCACGAAGGGTCGGGTCGAGGCGCTTTTCGCGGATTACGCCGAGTGGCGCGTCGTGCGCTGCGACTATCGGCTGGGCAACACCGAGGCGGCGCGGCGGGGGGCCGCCTCGGTCGGCGCGAAGCCGGGTATGAATTCACCCTTGATACGCCAGGTTCGCGCGGCGGCGGTTGACCTTGTGAAACTCATAGATAACGAAGATGATGCGCGGGATAGATTTCCTGCCTTCCGAAAACCCAAGTGACCCTGGACCACGAGCCGGCGGATAGCGCCGGGGTCCGGCAGCGGAGTCCGGTAGCGGAGGCCGCGTTCATTCGCGGATGATTTATATTTTTTTTAACGAGGAAAGGATGCCATGAAAACGGTTCGCGTTCACAAATTCGATCTTTCCGTACCGATGCAGGAAGAAGAAATAGAGGATCCCGCCCCTGGGTCCGGCGAGATATTGGTCCGGGCGGGCGCGATGGGGGTCAACCCGGTGGACATCGCCATCCGGGCCGCCAAGCATCCATACGCCAAGCTGGTGACGCCCCCCTATATTTCCGGCGCCGAGGCGGCAGGCGAGGTCGTCGCCCTCGGGGAGGGTGTGGATGGTTTCAGCGTGGGCCAGCGGGTCTTTGGGCGCGTGCTGGAGGGTGGCTACGCCGAGCTGGTACGCATGCCCGCGAACACCACCGCCCTTCTGCCGGACCTTTACAGCTACGAGCAGGGCGCGGGGATTACGGTGCCCTTCTACACGGCCTGGAACGCGTTGGTCATCAAGGCCGAGGCCGGCGCGGGGGAGACCGTCCTCGTTCAGGGCGGGGCGGGCGGCGTCGGCAGCGCCTCGATCCAGCTTGCCAAGCGAATGGGTTGTCAGGTGATCGCCACGGTGAGTTCGAAGGAGAAGGCCGATTTTTGCGCGAGCATGGGCGCGGACGCGACGATCAACTACCGCGAGGAGGACTTCGTCGAGCGCTGCATGGAGATTACCGGCGGTCGGGGGGTCGATATCGTCGTCGAACTCGCCGCCTGCGATAATTTCGACAAGGATCTCGACGCGATTCGCGTGGACGGCCGCATCATCGTCATCGGCACGGGAACCGGCAAAGGCCCTCAGTCGGAATTCAGGGTCCCCTCGGTGATGACGAAGGACGCCCATGTCCTGGGATTGGCGGTGGTGAATCTTATCCCGAAAATGCCCGAGGTGGTCCGCCGCTTCACACCGGTGCTTGAAGAGGGAACCCTCAAGGTTCACATTGATCGGGCCTTGCCGCTCGAGTCCGCCAACAAGGCGCACGAGGTGGTTCTGAGCGGTAATTTTCTCGGAAAGGTGGTGCTTACGCCATGAAAGCAGCCAGCGTTCACGAACTCGGATTGGAGCACCCTCTGGTGGTGGAGGATGTGCCCGACCCCCAGGCGGGGCCGGGGCAGGTGTTGGTTTCCGTGCGTTCGGCGGGGGTGAACCCCCTCGAAATTTCAATCCGCTCGGGCGAGAACCCCCGCTCGAAGGGTATTCCGCGTCCCTTTATCTGCGGCTCCGACATCGCCGGCGAGGTCGAGGCGGTGGGCGAGGGCGTGGAGGGGATCAAGGCGGGCGACAGGGTCTGGGGCCGCTCCGTGACGGGCGGATACGCCGAAAAGGGCGTGCTCCCCGCGGATGCGACTGGGATTTTGCCGGAGGGTATGAGTTTCCAGGAGGGCGCGTCGCTTCCGATTCCGCTGGTCACGGCCTGGAACGCTCTTGTCATCAAGGCCGAGACGGGTCCCGAGGAGACGGTCCTCGTCCAGGGCGGTGCGGGCGGCGTCGGACATCTGGCGATCCAGCTCGCCCGGCGGATGGGTTGCCGCGTTCTCGCGACGGTGAGTTCCGGGGAAAAAGGGGATTTTTGCCTCAAGGCGGGGGCCGATGCCGTCATCAACTACCGCGAGGAGGATGTCGCCGCCCGGGTGATGGAGGAGACGGGCGGCAGGGGCGTTGAGGCCATCGTCGAAAACGCCGCCTTGGACAATCTCGCCGCCGATCTCTCTCTCGTCGCTGTCAACGGGCGAGTCGTGATCGTCGGCACAGGCACCGGGAAGGAGGGCGAGATTATTTTTCCCGTCCGGGCGGCCATGGGGCGCGACGCCCGGGTCATCGCCCTCTCGTCGGGGCACCTCACCCCGCACCTCCCCGGCATCATCCGGCGCCTCGCTCCTCTTTTAGAGGGAGGCGCCATCCGCCCCCATATTGGCAAGGAGTTCCCGCTCGAGGCGGCCGGCGAGGCCCACGAGCTCGTCCTCAGCGGAAAGTTTCTGGGGAAGGTGGTGTTGATGGTTTAGCGGGGTGGTTTACCCGGCGATTTTGAATTTTAAGGCTCCGCCCTTGCGCGGCCCTGCCGTTTCACGGCGGGGCTTTTTTTGACGCGCTAAATGAAACGGAGATGAAGTGGGACACAATCGAAACGGAGATCAAGCCCCGGCGGGCAGCCCTAGGCCCTTTCTCAATTTTTGAATCCTTCCGGCGTGGTTGGTGTGGCTCGTCGGGGGGACGTGCTCGTGATTCACAACGGGGCAGATGACGAAGTGGGGACCCTCCTCGGTGACGAGGCGGGGGAGGGCCTCCTCGAAGGCCTCTATGGTCTCGATGCGCTCGATCTTTCCCCGGCCCGTTGAGCCGCCGCCATCGATTCCCGCGCCGCGCGCGAGGGCGTCGAAGTCCACGCGGTCCGAGAAGGGCTGGGAGCCGGTCTGCTCGTAGACCCGGTTCTCGAGAAAAAGGACGAGCAGGTTCCCCGGCGCGTAGCGCCCCAACGTGACGAGCGAACCCAGGCTCATCAGTTGGCCGCCGTCGCCCTTGAAGACGATGACCTTCCGCTCGGGCCGGGCGAGGGCGAGGCCCAGCGCGAAGTCGCCGGCATGGCCCATGCCGAAGGCGAGAAAATCGAAGTCGAGTTCGTGGTCCGAGACGAGGGGATATTGGCGCGTCGCCGCCATGGTGAGGACGGCGATCTCGTCGGTGCGCCGGGCGTGAACGGCGCGAAAAAGGTCCATGCGTTCGATCATGAGGATTCCTCTACTATTCGGTGAAGGCGTAGCCGGTGATGACGGCGGCGGGCATCGAGGTCTCCTCGGCCGTCCGGTCCATCTGCTCGAGCGCGGGCAGATCGTCGTCGCTCATTAGGGGCCAGTAGGGTATCCCCCAGGCCTTCATCAGCGGTTCGGTGTAGGTGTAGGCCGAGTCGATGGGAAGTTTTTCCGCAATGGCGCCGCCGTAGCCGCGCCAGCCGACCATGAGCCGGAGAGGGATCCGGGGACCCATTCCGCAGCCGCGGAGGGCGTCGCCCGCCTCCATGAACCCGGTGTTCTGGATGAGAACGAGCGGTTTCTGGCAGCCTGTCCAAAGGCCCGCGGCGATGGCTATCGACTCGCCTTCGCGGGTGGGCAGGATCAGCTTGATATCGGGGTCTTTCTCGAGGGCGTCGTAGAGCCGCGCGCTCTCGGAATCGGGGATGGACAGAACGTGGGTGAAGCCGAGGGTCTTGATTGCCGCCAGCGTCTTGGTGGCGCTGGCGCCTTGGGTTGCGGACAATGGAGCCTCCTAGGGTCTGTGAGACGGTCCATCTATCCTGCCGCCTGAGGTATAACCATGTCAACAATCGCGCCGGCTGCCGGGGGAGTTTTCCCCGGCGCTCGATTGCGCCACGTACGAAGAGGATTGCGGATGAAAAAATTGCCCTTGGTGGCTATCACGATGGGGGACCCGTCCGGGGTGGGGCCCGAGGTCTGCCTCAAGGCGGTGCGCTCCCCGCGCGTTCTTCGAGGTTGCGTTCCTCTGATCGTGGGTGATTTGAAAGTGCTTAGGCTTCACGCAAAAAAAATGCGTCTGCCCGGGCGGCTGTCCCCCGTTTCTCCGGAGTCCCTGGAGGGGGCCGGCTCTGCCGGGGTCACGCCGGTGTTCGATCTGGCCAACGTCGCCGCGAGGGACCGCGTGTTCGGGAGGGTCCGGGCCGGTCTGGGTCGTGCCGCGGGCGCTTATATCGAGGCTGCCGTGCGCCTGATTCGGGAAGGGAAGGCGGCTGCGATGGCGACCGGCCCGATCCATAAAGAAGCCCTTCAGGCGGGCGGCTACCCTTTTCCGGGGCATACCGAACTGCTGGCCCATCTCGTGGGGAAGGGGAAACCCGTGATGATGCTCTTCCTCGGGCGGATGCGCATTGCCCACTTGTCGACCCACTGCTCCCTCCGGGAGGCGCTACGGCGCGTGAAGCGGCGGCGCATCTTCTACGTCGGCCGCCTCTTGGCCGAGACGCTTGAGAAGCTCGACGGTCGGCCCCCGCGGATCGCGGTGGCGGGGCTAAATCCGCACGCGGGCGAAAACGGCCTTTTCGGGACCGAGGAGGTCAAGGAGATTGCGCCCGCGGTCGGGGACCTTCGGGCCCAGGGCATCAACGCGGTGGGACCCGAGCCTCCGGACACCATATTCGCCAAGTTGCGGGGCGGGCAGTACGGCGGTGCCGTCGCTATGTACCACGATCAGGGACACATCGCCGGAAAGATGATGGCGTTTCGGTTCGGGGAAAAGGGAAGAGGCGCGGTCCGGGGGGTGAACGTCACCCTGGGGCTTTCGATTATCCGCACCTCCGTAGAACACGGGACGGGATTCGAGATTGCCGGCCGGGGTAGAGCGGACGCTTCGAGCATGGTGGACGCCGTGGTTCTCGCCGCGCGGATGGCCAGGCCGGCGAGAAAAGCGCCACTTAAAAACAACCGGCAAAATAATTAAAAGTAATCGGCAAAAAAAACCGGCTCCCGCAAAAAGGGGAGCCGGTTTTTTTCGTATCCCGACAAAACGAGATTCGATGTTCCGAATATTTTATTACGGCATTTTTTGCCAGACCCAAATGATCCGCCCGATAATGATATCTTCGATGCGGTCGCTGGCTTTGAGGTCGAGATAGTCGTATTCCTTGTCGGTACGATCTTCGATGAACCATAGCCTTGAGCCGCTCTGGCTGAGGCGGCGGATTCCGGTGACGCTGGCGTCGCGGGGGGATTTTTTCTTCGACGCGGAATTGATGGCGTAGTAGGCGTTGGGACGGACTTTCTTGTCGTCGCGGTCGATGACGATTCGGCCGCCGGCCCTGAAGGGCGGTGCCATGTTTTTCACCCAGTCGGCCTTTGTTTCGAGGGCGACGAGGTTGTTGCGGCCGGTCGCTTCCTGAAAGCGGACGATTTCCCAATCCTCGATGCGGTCGGTTTGCACCTTGCCGGGCCTTGCGGCCGATTTCGGATCGACGATGGGAATTCCGAGGAATCCCGACTTTTTCTTTCCTTTGCTCAAGGTAGCTTCAAGGCTTTTCGGAAGGCGGACCTCGATTTCCTTCTGCACTTTTTCACGAGGGGATTGACCTGTCCCGAAGATGAGCCAATCGCCCGATATGTTGAAGTTTTCCGCTAGGAACTTAATGAACGACAAACTGATCTCGGTGAGCCCTTTTTCGTACTGGCTGATGATCGCCTGCGACAGGCCCGCCCGGTGGGCCAGCTCTGTTTGCTCCAGTTTGTTGAAGAGCCTGACTTCCCGGAGCCTGGTTCCGATAGCTTCTCTATTTGTTTTCTCCAATCGTAATTTCATTTTTCCTCGTTTCCATTATTTGCGGCAAACTCATTAACGAACTCGATGGCCACTTGTCCATTCTTGATAGTACCGCTCGCCGTGGGTTTCAAAAAATAAAAAATCCAGATAACTGAGCCCTAATCTTCACCTACTATTTAGCATCTCGAAATATAATACAGCCCCGTCATTATTTCAATAAATTTTTTAATTTAGATTGGCTGACTTTTTTTATTATTTTATCTTTCTGCTGTAATATATTTAAAACAATAAGATAAAAAAATAAAACGGAGCTGACCTGCCCCCAATAGTTGTACCATTTCCTATGAGAGTCCTGGAACCATGGCCGTAGGGCGAAGCGGAGCGAAGCCCGGAGGCCATGGTTCTTTTGTTTCTGGTGCTGGAGGCCGGTAGCCCAGTGAACTGTGCGGCCTG